>LUMR01000259.1_pt1 | contig 14153 bp, 19 predicted proteins | sample 730041 | NCBI WGS metagenome assembly LUMR01 (sample SAMN03860258, study PRJNA289734) | marine metagenome | biome: seawater column; feature: ocean; material: water; isolation source: Red Sea water column Station 12 - depth 10m | place: Saudi Arabia: Red Sea | collected 2011-10-15 | depth 10 m | reverse complement strand
GTGGACAATCAGTGGACAAAAGAGAATCTCTTAGCCTCCGAAATCCCTGTATTGCCAATGGTTCTCTGATTCTTTGCTTGAGAAACTGTTTCCTCGAAGCAAGCTCAGGTCCCCGTTCCATGGCCTGAGTCGAACTGCGCCTCGCCGAAGACGAGGTGAACGTGATTGCGTAGCAGTTGCTACAAATCCTTTATAGGGGTGGTGTCAATTCACGTGTCGTTCATGCTGTTACAGAACAGGAAATCTGTTCAGCTCCGATGGGTTGATTCAAGCCTTTAAGTGCTTCAAGCGCGTTTGGGTGGTGTGTGCACCGGGCGTGGCTTGAGTTGAGGTGCTTTCTGGGTCATCACGGCTGAAGGTGAATTGAATCGATTCTGTCGCCGCTTGAATGGTCGGAATGATGGATCGGCTACCGATCATGAGGTTCAGGCCCTTATCTCTCTGGCTTGGACTCAAAGCTTCCATTAATTCGTTGTTCTGCTGAACAGTTCGGCTGCGATTGAGTGATCCTTGATGCTTACTCAGTGTGAAGCTCATGGCGCCGAAGGGCGCCATCCGTACGGTGTGGGCAGGTCAGTTTTCGCGGTCATGAACAGCTCTCAGAGCAAGGATGATTGGGTGAAGGCGCAGCAGCACAAGTTCCATAAACCGATTGATGTCGACACCTTGATGTGGGTGCGCAATCGCCTGATGCGTTTGGAAGTGGAGGCCCGTTGGGCCGACCGCATCTGTGTGTTTGAAGAGTTCTTCCCCAACGACGCGATCATTCCGCGCATCTGAACCTCAGCCATGTTTTTGACTGTCTTTGGCCAGAAGGGTGGTGTGGCAAAAACCTGCACCAGCATTCATTTGGCTTGTGTCTGGGCCCAGCAGGGCCTGTCGGTGTGTGTTGTTGATGCGGATCGCAACCGCTCGGCAACCGCCTACGCAGCCCGGGGGATGCTTCCGTTTGAAGTGGTGCCTGTGGAGGCTGCAGCAAAGGCCACCCGCCATGCCCAAGTGATCATCACCGACGGGCAGGCCAGCAGCCACGAAGATGAACTCAAGAATCTTTCGGCCGGAGCAGATCTTGTTTTGCTGCCCACTACGCCGCAGGCGAGATCGGTTGAGCTCACTGTTGAACTCTCCTCAATCCTCAGGCAGATGGACACCATGCATGCCGCATTGTTGGTGAAGGTGGACAGCCGAAAACAACGGCTTGCGCAGGAAGCACGCCAAATTTTGGAGGGTTTTGATGTGGATGTGATGCAGGCGGAAATCCCCTTGTTGGCGGCGTTTGAAAAAGCAGAAGTGGAGGGTGTTTGTGTGTCGAATGCCGTCGATGACCGTGGCCGTGCCGATCTGAGGCGCATGGGGGGATGGGCGGCCTATTGCCAGGCTGCTGTTCAGATCCGTGATCGCTTGTCGGCAGCAACGCCTGACGCTATTAGTGCTTGATCAAGAAACAGCTCACTTTTGGCGTCGGTCGCCAATCAGACAGATCTTCTGAGCTTCAGCCGCAATCCTTACCTCAGCTGATTGAAGGTTGATGGGTCGCAGTTCTTGGTTGAAGAATCCCACCCGTTGCTCAGCAGCATCCACCTGGCAGCCCCAGGCGCAATCCGCTTCCTCTGGACAGGCGACGGTTACGGCATCCGCTGCGGCGGTTCTGCTCAAGACGCCGAGCATCTCCACCAAAGCCGCATGATCGAAGCCGTTGTGATGCTTGCCATTGGTTTGTCGATGGCAGGCGTGGTTCTTGGCAATCTGAACAACGACGAGTCCGTTTAAGTTCAGAAGCAGTTGCTGCTTTTGATGGCCACCTCATTTGCCTTCATGCTCGGGCAGCTTGAGATCAGCAATCTCACAGCGGCCTTCCTCGCTCTGGTGGCGGTGGTCTTTGTGGGCAGCTTTGCTGTGGTGTCGTTGCAGACCGGTGAGCTGATCAAACCTCCAAAAAATGAGTGACACGTTTGAGCTGAATGGCCGGCAGATTGTTCTGAAGGCATCCAGCGATCGTGTCGTCGCAGAACGGGTGTTGCGCCACATCCAACGGCGGATGCATGAAGACGACTGGCGGCCCTACACCAGCAAGGCCGATGCCGTTCAAGCTTGGTTTCGTCTCGGCGGGATTCGAGCTCAAGTGCTTGAGGCTTTGAATCTGGTCTGATCGCGCCCTGAAGCTCAGAACGATCCCAGCAACTGGGTCATCGCTGCTGCGGCACCGATGCCACCAAAGAACAGCACCAATGGCAGAAAAACAGGCCAGCGGACGGCTGAATCTGAAGCCATAAAACGGTTTCATCTCCAGACGACGCTATTCATTCCCTCTTCTCTGTGGCGATGGCGACCTTTTTCGTGCCATGGCTGCATGATGTGAAGCCTCTCCCAGCATCTCTGTTTGGTCGATGCCTGAGCTTTCCAAGGCCGCTAACGCTGATGCCTCCCATGTGGTGGTGATCGGTGGAGGCTGGGCCGGCTGGGGTGCAGCCAAAACCCTCTGTGAAGCCGGTGTTCGCGTCACCCTGGTTGACGGGATGCCGGATCCCACGGGGAGAACGCCGATGCGCACCGCCAGCGGTAAACCCTTCGAAGCGGGCACCCGGGGCTTTTGGAGGGATTACCCCAACATCAATGCGCTGACCGATGAGCTTGGGCTCACCGACGTGTTCACTGCATTCACCACAAGCGCCTTCTGGTCTCCCGCCGGTCTGGAGGCCACGGCCCCGGTGTTCGGTGACGGGTTGCAGTTGCCCAGCCCCCTGGGGCAGGCCATGGCAACGATCAAGAACTTCAAGCGCCTGCCTGTTGCCGATCGCCTGAGCATTGCCGGCCTTTTGGTGGCGATGCTTGATCTGAACCGCAACGAGGAGACCTTCCGGCGTTACGACGCCATCGATGCGTTGACCCTGTTCCGCCAACTGGGAATCACGGAGCGGATGATCGACGAATTCTTGCGTCCGATTCTTTTGGTGGGTCTGTTCAAGCCACCGGAGGAATTATCGGCAGCCGTCACCATGGAGCTGCTCTACTACTACGCCCTGGCGCATCAAGATTCCTTTGATGTGCGCTGGATTCGTTCCGGCAGCATCGCCGAGCAGCTGATCGCTCCCCTGGCGGAACGCCTGCTGGACTCCGGTTTGCTCACTGTTCTGGGAGGAACGTTGGCCACGCGCCTGAATCTTGATCAGCCAGGCGAAGCAATTCGGTCGGTGGAGGTCCGTTGCAAAGCAACAGGCCGCTCCAGCGTTGTTGATGACGTTGATGCGGTTGTGCTGGCGGTGGGTGCCAAGGGCATGCATGCCCTGATGGCGGAGTCGCCGCGTTGCAGTGATGTGCTGCCGGAGCTGGCGGCTGCTGGCGGTTTGGGGGCGATTGATGTGGTGTCGGTGCGGTTGTGGCTGGATCGCACCATCGCGGTCGCCGATCCCGCCAATGTCTTCTCGCGCTTCGACGCCTTGCAAGGTGCGGGCGCCACATTTTTCATGCTCGACCAGCTGCAGAACGCGGATCTTGATGCGCTCTGGGGCGGCAGCGAGCCCCAGGGATCCGTGGTGGCCAGCGACTTCTACAACGCCACGGCAATCGCAGCCTTGAGTGATCAGGAGATCGTCGACACCCTGCTGAAGGAGCTGTTGCCCCAGGCGGTGCCGGCCTTCCGGCTTGCCCAGGTGCTGGAGTTTGAGGTGCGGCGTTACCCGGGCTCGGTGTCGTTGTTCTCCCCCGGCAGTTTCAGCCAGCGGCCGCCGCTGCAGACGGCACTTCCGTCTGTGGTCTGCGCTGGCGACTGGGTGCGGATGGGCGAACGCGAGCACGGTGCCAAGGGCCTGTGCCAGGAACGGGCCTACGTCTGCGGTCTTGAGGCGGCCAACGCCTTGATGCGCAGTGGGGTGGTGAGAGGGGCGAATGCTGCGACCCGCCCAGAACATCCGGTGCGGCCGATCCGTCCGGAAGAACCCCAGGTCCTGTTGGGGCGAGCCATCAACAAGCTCGTGATGGATCCGTTGGAGGCGTTCGGGATCCGTTGGCCTTGGTTGGCCTGAGCTCAGAAATTCAGTTGGCCTGACAGCCAGAGTTCCTGCCAAGACCCTGCGGCTGAGGCGTTCAGCGCCATCAGGATGGTCACGCTGATGCCACCCAGGGTGAGCCCCACCCCCATCATGATCAGGGCGGTCAGTCCTTCCGCTTCGGTGAGCGGTTGCTTTTCGAGAAAGCGACGCTTGGCCATGGCTGCTGATCCGATGCACCCGTTCTGCATCGGCCCAAGGCCACTTGGCAACAGGCCGTATCACTCATTCACGCAGAGCTGCGGGGGGATGACTCAGCGTTGCTTAGGTTGCTGGCCTGCGCTTGACGCCGCCCCGATGGGTTTCATCATGCAGCCATGACTGGTTTGATCTGTGGCATGACCGCCCTGTGGCTCCACGCCTGGTGGTGTTGCAGAACAACCAATTCGCCTGCGGTCAAACGCAGCTGGCCCTACCCGCGCTCGTGGAAAAACAGCGCTGATCTGTATGAAAGGCCCTGTCGCCGTCACCGTCATCTCAGGGCGCGCACGCAACTCAGCGCACGCAGCCGCCGCAGCATCGCCGGCAGAACGCCTGTCTTGGTAGCGCAAGTTACTGAAAACGCTTAAGTTGGCGCGTCTGGATTTTTCTGTTGAACGGCAGCCAATCGGTCGAGGCCAGGAGTGAGAAGCGCCGTCAGCAGCTGATGGGAGTGTCGTTTGTGGCTGCAGTGCTCGGCGTTCTGGCGTTATTGACGATCCGTCTTGGCACCTGTTGCTCCTGGTTCGGTTCGCACTGACCTTCTCGGGTTGGCAGCTGGATCTCATTGGTGTTCATTGCCTCGGCAAGGCTGCGCCAGCCACCAGATGTGGTGTCCTCAGCCCTTGATTGTGGGTGCAGGGCCGGTATGTTTCATTTGTTCCCCATCACCTGGCTTCAGCCCATGCGGCTGAGGCTTTTTTATTGCCTTCTTGCAGAACGTTGTATCCAGGCAAACCAACTTCCGATTGTCTTAAGTGACATCACTTGGTGGCAACGGCCACATCGATATCACGTTCCTTAAGTTGAAAAGCCACGTCTTCCCTGGATGTCTCCTGCTGAATTGTCGAGCATCAAATGGGAGAACGATGGGGAAATGTCTGCGCAAGACACCTGGACTCTGGTGAAAAAGCTCACCAAGGTGGAAGAGCAAGACAAGGCATCCAACCTGTTGCATTTGTCGTCGAAACACAGCCACTCCAAGCGCTCCAATCGCCGCTGAATTCGACCCTTTCCTTGTGCAGGTGGTCTGGTTGTTGATGGAAATGTGGGTGAGGTATTCGTTCTGACTCCCCCCTTTGAGGGAGGGCGCCGCCTTGAACACTCCCTCATCTGAGGGATGGACCAATGGTGCTGGTGGGTTGGCGGCAACCGGGCGAGTGGTGCTGTTCTGGGCCGGAGTGGGTGGTTTGCCTCTGGCCTGATCCATTCCTCTGCAGAATCACTGCATTGATGGGGAGCGTGGTGGCTGGAGCTGGTGTGAATCCTGCGGATCAGCGCTGGGGTTTCTGGCCGCTGCTGCCTCTTTAGGCCCAGACGTTGCAATGGATTTGAAGGGCTTGTCCCTTAGTTGTCCCTGGAATTTTGTTCAACTGGGTTGAATGATGGGCAACTGGATGACCATCCGAGAACACCGCAAAGATTGGCTTCGGCGCGGTGCCTACAGCAAGTGACCGAATGGTTGATTTGATCTGAGTTCAGGATTGGAGCACTCAGTTGAACGATCGGATCGGATCCCTAGCGTTGATCAGAGATGGAGGACTTAGAGAGGCGATGACATGAGCCAAAAATCAAGGCTCGCCAGGCAGGTGACGCTTGACGAAGCGTGGTCGTCTTCAGAACACAGTGAAATTTGCTGTCTGATCTATGCCACCCAAAACGGCTGGAAGCTCCCAATCCTTTTTGAAGAAATGGGTGTGCCCTATGACTGGGCACTGGTGGACTTTGAGAAGAGTGAACAGCGCAGTGAAGGTTTTCTTTCCATCAACCCAAACGGTCGGATTCCGGCACTGATTGATCGTGCGCACGGAGTAACAGTCGCCGAGTCGGCAGCCATCCTGGAGTACAGCGCGGCTCGCTTCGCCAGCCCTTTGCTGCCCCCTGCCGATGAGGACCTGCAGCTGCACCTATTGACGAAGCAATGGCTCCATTGGCAGGGAAGCGCCCTCGGACCTTCGATGGGGCAAGCCATGTACTTTCAGCGAATCGCCAAGGTTCGCGGCCAAAACGATCCCTTCGCCATTGGTCGCTTCATTGCAGAAGCGGAACGCTGTTTGCACATGCTCGACGACCAGCTCGCGTCATCGAGCGGCCCGTTTGTGCTCGGTCAGCGTTGCACACTCGTGGATGTCGCCTGTTTCCCTTACTGCGCTAGTGCTTATTGGGCAAATGTCGATATCTCGGCGATGAGCCATCTGCTCGCCTGGATCGAGATGCTCCACCAGCGTCCGTCCTTTAGTACCGGTCTCACCGTGCCTTTCTCTCGGCCTGCTTTCTTTGGCCCTCCGTATGCAACACCGGAGGAAATCGAGGTGGAGATTGCGCGTAACGCCGGTCAGTTCGCTGTGATTTCTAAATCTCCCAGTTGAGCTGCCAGGCGTCTCGGCTCCATGAATCCTTGCTGGGAGTGATTTCCGGAGGTGATCCTGTTTGTGCAGAATCACTGCATTGAAGGGGAGCATGGTGGCTGGAGCTGGTGTGAATCCTGCTGATCAGCGCTGGGGTTTCTGGCCGCTGCTGCCGCTTTACCCCTACGGCCGCCGCCGCACGCTGTTCAGTGAGCTGATCCCTGGCCAGCTCTGGAGCCTGGAGCAGCTGCAGGGGGTGTATTACGTGGCCGTGCCGGTGCGGCTCACCGTGGCCAAGGTGCCCGGCGGCTTGATGTTGGTGAACCCTCTGCCGCCCACCGGTGAAGTGCGCCAAGCCATCGCCGGGCTGGAGCAACAACACGGCCCCGTGCGCACGATCGTGCTGCCCACCGCCTCTGGCTTAGAGCACAAGCTTCCCCTCGGTCCCCTGGCCCGCGCCTTCCCGGATGCGGACATCTGGGTGTGTCCGGGCCAGTGGAGCTTCCCGGTGCAGTTGCCTCTGTCCTGGTTGGGTGTGCCGGCCCGTCGCACCAAGGTGTTGTTCGACGATGGCCTTCCCCATGGCGATGTTTGTGAGTGGTTCTCCCTTGGACCGCTCGACCTTGGCGTGGGCCGTTTCCAGGAAGTCTCCTGTTTGCATCGCCCGTCAGGCGCTCTGTTGGTGACCGATGCCCTGGTGGGCATCAGTGCTGACCCCCCGGCCTTGTTCGACCTCGATCCAACGCCGCTGTTGTTCCATGCCCGCGAACGCGGCGATGAGCCCCTCAGTGATTCAGCGGAAGCCCGCCGCCGCGGCTGGGCCCGGCTGGTGCTGTTTGCCTCCTACCTGAGGCCGGAACCGCTGGAGGTGCCTGCGCTGCCGGAGTTGCTTCGGGATGCGTTCAAGCCCGGGCTGCGTTCCTTGAAAGCCCACTTCGGCCTCTACCCCTTCCGCTGGAAAGCCGGTTGGCAGATGGCAGCCGATGGCTTGATCGGTGAAGACGCGCCCAAGTTGCAGGTGGCCCCGGTGCTTGAGCGGTTGGTGTTGCCCAGAGCCAAAGAGGCTCTGTTGCGATGGCTGCAGGAGTTGAGCGGCCAGGCTGAGCTGCGCTGGCTGGTGCCGGCTCACTACAGCGCGCCGGTCACATTCACGCCCGAAACCGTGCAACACCTGCTCGCGTCATTGCAACAGCGGGACTGGGCTCCAAGTTCTGAGAACTGGGAGTTTCTTGGATCCATTGATCAGCGTTTGCTCGATCTCGGCGTTGTGCCTGATCAGCCCGTGATCAAAGCTTGAGTTCGTCTTCCGGCTCGATCGCCATCTGTTCATCAGCGAACAGGGTCTCTTCCAGTTCCTTGCGCTGTTCCATCTGGCGCAGGAAATAACCCGTCATCATTGCCGAGGCCAGCATGTTGGCGAGGTTGTCGCGGTTGGCCGTCACCTTCACCTCAAAGTGCTCGCCAGGAAGCATTCCCAGCAGACCCTGAACGTTGTGGCGAATGATGTCCTGAATATCGTTGCTTGCTGATTTCGCGACCCGTTGCAAGGTGTCTGGAGACTGCTCCTGCAGGTACTGGATCAGGCTGTTCCCCGCGTGACCATCACTGCTGTCAGTTGTCAGGAACTCGGGGTTAAACATTCGTGTGTGATCTACATCACGGACTTGACCTTAACGCAAGCCATTGGCATCAACCGCCATCGCTGCTGTCGGTGATCCGTAACGGACCGAACCTCTGCAGCGGCCAATACCGCCACACCGCCGTGCCCAGAACATTGGTTTCCGGCAGTGATCCCCAGAGGTGGGAATCGAGGCTGGCATTGCGGTTGTCCCCCATCACCCACAGCTGATCCGCCGGCACGGTGATCGGGGCCATTTCGTAGTTGATCGCTTCCGCCAACCAGGGTTCCGCAGCCGGTTCACCGTTGCGGAACAGCCTGCCGTCGTGCACCTCCAACTGATCGCCAGGCAGCCCCACCACCCGTTTGATCAGTGCTGCAGATGCGTCGTAGCCAGCGGCCACGAGCTGCTCCGGCGGGGCGAACACCACCACATCGCCCCGGTGCAGATGGCCGTGGCGGCTGCGGGCCAGGCGCGGCCTCACCTTCTCCACCAGGATGCGGTCCTGCAGCTGCAGGGTGGGCAGCATTGAGCCGGAGGGAATCCAGCGCGGTTCCACCACCAACCAGCGCAGCAGCAGCGCCAGCAGGGCCCAGAGAATCAGATTGCGCCAGAAGCCCTTGCTGTCTTCTCCTGGAGCGGGTGTCGTGGGTTGGGTCATCGTTGACCGAAGATCACACCAGCCTGGCCTGCTGCACTGACCATCGCTCGCGCCAATTTGCAGGCCGCCCTCACGCTGCTGGAGGCTCTTTGTCTCCAGGGGCTGAAGCAGCTGGTGCTCTGCCCTGGCAGCCGTTCCGGCCCCCTGGCAACAGCCGCGGGAATGCTGGCCTCCCAGGCGAAGCTGCAGCTGGTCACGGCCATCGATGAGCGTTCGGCCGCCTTTCTGGCCCTCGGCATGGCGACCGCCCATGGCCGTGCCGTGGCAGTGGTCACCACCTCCGGCACCGCGGTGGCCAACCTGCTGCCCGCTGCGGTGGAGGCGGACCGCTCCTGTCAGCCCTTGCTGCTGCTCACGGCGGATCGCCCCGCCCGGCTCAAAAACTGCGGTGCCAACCAGACGGTTAACCAGGAATCCTTTCTGCTCTCGGCCTGTCGCTGGTTCGGCAGTGGAGGAACAGCAGCAAAAGCTGGTTTCGGCTGCACTCCAGCCCACGGCTTGCCCTGAGCCTTCGCCCGAGATTGCACCTGCGCCTCGCCTTGATCCAGAGCGCCCGGGGGTTGTGATTGCGGGCCCTTGGCGCGGTCTTTCGCCCGCGCTGGAGGCCTATCAACAGGCGCTGCATCGCTGGGTGAACCTCAGCGGTTGGCCTCTGCTGGCCGATCCCCTCGCCGCCCTTGCTCCCGATTGCCCCAACCGCATCGAGCACTGGGAGTTGCAACTGGATCGGCTGAACCTGCCTGACGACGCTCAGGTGTTGCGGCTGGGACCGATGCCCGCCAGCCGGCGGCTGGAGGCCTGGCTTCAGCGCCATCAGGGCCCCCAACTGGTGATCACCGAAGGGGATCCAAGGCCGCTGGATCCGCTGCAGGTGGCCAGCCAATGGTCCGGGGGCATGGCCGCCTGGATCGCTCAACAGCCTGGGCTGGACAAGCAGAGCAAGCCATCAGTTGGCACCGACGACCTCTCGGCCTGGATCGAGGCCCAGCTGCCCTTGCGTGGCGCCGTCAATGAGCCCGCCCTGGCCCACTGGCTTCCCCAGCTCCTGCCGGAGCGGTTGCCAGTGATGTTGGCCGCCAGTTCACCGGTGCGCGATTGGTTGACCTGGGGCGGGCCCGCCTGCGGCCGCCACCGTTGCTTCAGCTTCCGCGGCGCCTCGGGCATCGACGGCACCTTGTCCCTCGCCATGGGGCTGGCGGCGAATCTCGGTCCGTTGGCGCTGGTGACCGGTGATCTGGCCCTGCTGCACGACAGCAACGGCTGGCTGCATGCATCGTCCGCTGCTGCAGCTCCACCACTGCTGGTGCTGCTGATCGACAACGGCGGCGGCGGCATTTTTCAGCAGCTGCCCATTGCCACGCCGGGCTTCGAAGCGCTCTTCGCCATGCCCCAGCAGGTGGATCCCCTGGCCCTGGCGGCAGCCCACGGTGTGCCTGGACGCCAGGTGGCCTGTCTGGAGGATCTGCAGGAGGCCTTGGCCTGGGGCTTGTCGCAGCAACGGCCGGTGTTGTTGCGCTTGTGCAGCGACCGCGGTCGTGATGCTGCCCTGCGTCAGCAGCTGCGCGCCGCTGCTCAGAATGAGCGCACCGAGCCCTGAACCCGATGAGTGACATGCGTCAGGTGCTCCCCGGTGCGCCAACCGCGCAATGGACACCGTGGGGCAGCTACCAGGACATCCTTGTGGACCGTTGCGCTGACGGCCTGGCGCGTGTGGCCATCAACCGCCCCGCCAAGCGCAACGCCTTCCGCCCGCAGACGGTGATGGAGCTCTGTGATGCCTTCACGCGCATCCGGGATGACCGTGACATCGGTGTGGTGCTGTTCACCGGCGTTGGTCCAGCCCCCGATGGTGGCTATGCCTTCTGTTCCGGCGGTGACCAGAGTGTTCGCGGTGACGGCGGTTACGTCGGTGAGGACGGCTTGCCCCGCCTGAACGTGCTGGATCTGCAGCGCATCATTCGCAGCCTGCCCAAGGTGGTGATCGGCCTGGTGGCCGGCTATGCCATGGGCGGCGGCCAGGTGTTGCATCTGCTCTGCGACCTCAGCCTTGCTGCCGAGAACGCTGTGTTCGGCCAGACCGGCCCCAAGGTCGGCAGTTTTGATGGCGGCTTTGGTGCGGGCTACCTGGCGCGGGTGGTTGGCCAGCGCAAGGCCCGTGAAATCTGGTTTCTCTGCCGCCGTTATGGCGCCAAGGAGGCGTTGGAGATGGGGCTCGTCAACGCCGTGGTGCCGTTGGAGCAGTTGGAGGCGGAGGGGGTGCGCTGGGCCCGCGAGGTGCTGCAGCACAGCCCTACGGCCATCCGTTGCCTCAAGGCCGCATTCAATGCCGAAACCGATGGCCTCGCCGGGTTGCAGGAATTGGCGGGCAATGCCACCCATCTCTTTTATCGAACCGAAGAAGCCGTGGAAGGCCGCAATGCCTTCCTTGAGAAGCGGTCTCCGGATTTTTCCGAGACAGGCTGGTTACCCTGACGGGCATGCTTCCTCTTCCTCCGCCGGAACCGCTGGCCCTGCTGCAGGCGGCGGCTGAGGATTCCGTGACGGCAGGCCTGGCTTCACTGCCTCAGGATCTGCGGGGCAACAGCACTCGCCATGTGGTGATGTTGCGCGGCCGTCGCCGTGTGTTTCTGCTCGACAACGGCAGGCTGCGCAACGCCTTTCCGGTGGCCATCGGCATGCCCGGCTGGGAAACCCCCACCGGACGCTTTGAAGTGCTTCAGAAGATCCCCAATCCGGTGTGGGTGCATCCGGTGAGTGGCGATCGGGTGGAGGAACAGGGGGTCAACAATCCCCTGGGCAGCCACTGGATCGCTTTCCATCGCGATTGCCGCGGCCGTGATGCCCATGACGGCGATGCCTGGATCACGATCAAGGGATGCACCACCACGGGGTTCCACGGCACCCCCCACCGCTGGACGGTGGGACGGGCCGTCTCCCATGGCTGTGTGCGGCTTTACAACGAGGATGTGCGTGCCCTGTATCGCCAGGTGTCGCTTGGAACTCAGGTGACGGTTCTTCCCTGACGGAACAGATTCCTAAATTCCCCTTAAAGTCGCCGCGCCAACGCCGATCTGAGACATGCGCATCCTCTTCGCTGCAGCGGAATGCGCCCCGATGATCAAGGTTGGAGGGATGGGCGATGTTGTTGGCTCTCTGCCCCCGGCATTGGCCAAGCTCGGCCATGACGTGCGCCTGATCATGCCGGGCTACGCCAAGCTCTGGAGCCGCCTCAACGTGCCGGCGGAGCCGATCTGGCGAGCCCAGACCATGGGCACCGAGTTCGCCGTCTATGAAACGAAGCATCCCACCAATGGGATGACGATCTACCTGGTGGGTCATCCGGTGTTCGACCCGGAGCGCATCTACGGCGGCGACGACGAGGACTGGCGCTTCACCTTCTTCGCCAGTGCTGCTGCCGAATTCTCCTGGAACGTCTGGAAGCCCCAGGTGCTGCATTGCCACGACTGGCACACCGGGATGATCCCGGTGTGGATGCATCAGGACCCGGAAATCAGCACGGTCTTCACCATCCATAACCTCAAGTACCAGGGTCCCTGGCGCTGGAAGCTCGATCGGATGACCTGGTGCCCCTGGTACATGCAGGGGGATCACACCATGGCCGCTGCCCTGCTCTACGCCGATCGCGTCAATGCGGTGTCGCCCACCTACGCCCAGGAGATCCGCACGGCGGAATACGGCGAAAAGCTGGAGGGTCTGCTCAACTTCGTCTCGGGCAAGCTGCGCGGCATCCTCAACGGCATTGATCTGGATGCCTGGGATCCAGCCACCGATCGCTCCCTGCCTGCGAACTTCAGCGCCGACGATCTTTCCGGCAAGGCGGTCTGCAAGAAGGTGCTCCAGGAGCGCATGGGGCTGGAGGTGCGGGAGGACGCCTTCGTCCTCGGCATGGTCAGCCGCCTTGTCGACCAGAAGGGAGTTGATCTGCTGCTGCAGGTGGCTGATCGGTTGCTGGCCTACACCGACACCCAGATCGTTGTGCTGGGCACCGGCGACCGGGGGCTCGAATCCGGGCTCTGGCAACTCGCATCCCGTCACCCCGGCAAGTGCGCCGTCTTCCTCACCTACGACGACGACCTGTCGCGCTTGATCTACGGCGGCAGCGATGCCTTCCTGATGCCCAGCCGGTTTGAGCCCTGTGGCATCAGCCAGCTCTACGCCATGCGCTACGGCTCAGTGCCCGTGGTTCGCAAGGTTGGTGGTCTCGTTGACACCGTTCCGCCCCACATCCCCGCTGCCGACAGCGGCACAGGCTTCTGCTTCGATCGCTTTGAACCGGTCGACTTCTACACAGCCCTGGTGCGGGCCTGGGAGGCGTTCCGCCACCGGGACAGCTGGGTCGAGCTGCAGAAACGCGGCATGAATCAGGACTACAGCTGGGATCGTTCCGCGGTCGATTACGACCTCATGTACAAGGACGTCTGCGGCATCAAGGAACCCACCCCGGATGCTGCCCTGGTGGAACAGTTCTCTCAGGGGCAGGCTGCTGATCCTTCCCGTTCCGAGGGGCAGACTGAAGAGGCCAGGGTTCCTGCTGAGGTGACCTCCGCCGGCCGGAATCCCCTGAATCGTCTCTTCGGTCGTCGATCCAGTTGAGTTTGAGCGAGCCCGCCCGATCCGACTCCCCACCTGAAGCTCGATCCGAGCTCCAGGGGGTGGAGCCATCGGGCAATCTCCCGGCTCCCTACGTCAGCCCCTGGCAGGAGTTCGGCCGCAACCTGCAGGCGATGGCCGCCGATCTTCGGCTCAGGGGGCAGGAACTCTGGCGCCGCAATCGAGAGGGTGAGCTTTCGGTGCCAGGCTTCTGGCCCCGGGATCTGGCCCCCAGCTTCTGGCCACTGCTGCTGGTGCTGCTCCTGCTGCTGCCGCTGGCTGGGGTCCGCTTCTGGCAGGACCATGCCCGCCCCGCCCCGCGTCCGGAGCCGGTCGTGGAGCAGCGGACGTCTCCCCTTGAGCTTCCCGTGCCGGAGCTGATCCCAGCACCACAGCCCATGGCGGAGGAGACATCACCAGTGCCTGAAGCTGTGGATGCGGAGCCGGCTTTGGAACCATCGGAGCCGGAGCAGCCCCTCCAACCCCAACTCAGTTTCGATCCCCTGTTCGAGTTGTTTCAGGACAAGGCCGTCCCCGAAGGACTGCTCCGTTCAGCCAAGCCCGTTCCGGAGCAGGACCGCTTGCTGTTGGAGTTGTCTGTTGACGCTTGGCAGCAGTTGTCTCTCGATCAGCGCCAGAGCCTCGCCTCCAGTTGGCTTCAGTCGGCGTT
>LUMR01000429.1_pt1 | contig 14397 bp, 17 predicted proteins | sample 730041 | NCBI WGS metagenome assembly LUMR01 (sample SAMN03860258, study PRJNA289734) | marine metagenome | biome: seawater column; feature: ocean; material: water; isolation source: Red Sea water column Station 12 - depth 10m | place: Saudi Arabia: Red Sea | collected 2011-10-15 | depth 10 m | reverse complement strand
TTCGTAATATGATTTTTTTACTTTAGAATACGTCGTAGCCATTTTAATTTTTATATCTTAAGACGTTACTAACTACTAGATTTTTCAGTGCCTTCATAATCTTCAAACTTCGGCAGTTCGTCAAAAGTATGAAAATTCGGTGGTGATGGAACTGTCCACTCTAATGTTGTGGCCCCTTCTCCCCATGGGTTTTGTGCTGCTTTTTTCTTTTTTGCAAAAGCGTAGATTAAATTAGCGAAAAATACCACTAAGCCAACTACAGAAATATATGAACCGATTGAAGAAATATAATTCCAATCAGCGAATGCATCCGGATAATCAGCGTATCTTCTTGGCATTCCAGCTAATCCTAAGAAGTGTTGTGGAAAGAAAACTAAATTTACACCTATGAAAGTTAACCAAAAATGAAGTTGTCCCATCCACTCAGAATATTCATACCCTGACATTTTACCAAACCAATAATAGAAGCCTGCAAATATTGCAAAAACAGCTCCCAAAGATAATACATAGTGGAAGTGAGCTACAACATAATAAGTATCATGCAATGCAGTATCTACTCCAGCGTTTGCTAGAACAACACCAGTTACTCCTCCAACTGTAAATAAAAATATAAATCCTAAAGCCCAAACCATTGGGGTTTTGAATGATATAGATCCTCCCCACATTGTAGCTATCCATGAAAATATTTTAATTCCTGTTGGAACAGCGATGATCATTGTTGCCGCTAAGAAATACGCTTTAGTATCAGTATCTAAACCAACTGTGTACATGTGGTGAGCCCAAACAACAAAACCTACAATTCCAATTGCTACCATCGCGTAAGCCATTCCTAAATATCCAAAAACTGGCTTCTTTGAAAAAGTAGATACGATATGACTGATCATTCCAAATCCTGGTAAGATTAGAATGTAAACTTCTGGATGACCAAAAAACCAAAATAAATGCTGGAATAATGTTGGGTCTCCACCTGTTTGTGCATCAAAAAATGCTGTACCGAAATTTCTATCTGTTAGAAGCATAGTAATTGCTCCCGCTAATACTGGTAACGAAAGTAATAATAAAAATGCTGTAACTAATATTGACCATGCAAATAATGGCATCTTATGCAAAGTCATTCCAGGAGTTCTCATATTTAAAATAGTTGTAATAAAATTAACTGCTCCTAAAATTGAAGAAGCTCCTGCGACGTGTAAACTTAAAATTGCTAAATCCATTGCTGGACCTGCCACCACCAACACCTTGTGCACCTGGAGGTCCATCTACAAAAATTGATGAAAGTAATAAAATAAATGCAACAGGCAATAACCAAAAAGAAATATTATTCATTCTTGGAAATGCCATATCTGGTGCTCCAATCATTATCGGCACGAACCAGTTTCCAAAGCCACCAATCATCGCTGGCATGACCATAAAGAAAATCATTATTAATCCATGACCTGTAACCAAAACATTATAAAGATGGTAGTTACCACCTAAAACATCATCACCAGGATGCATTAATTCCATTCTCATCAAAACTGAAAAAGCTGTTCCAATAACTCCTGCAATAATTGCAAAAATTAAATACATTGTTCCAATATCTTTATGATTTGTAGAATATGCCCATCTCTTCCAACCTGTTGGAGTATGATGATCGTGAATATGTGCTGCTTCTGAACTCATTTTTATTTACTCGCTACTAGTTTTTTATTAATTAAATTTTCATCTTTTGCAAATTTTATCTTCGCCTCTGAAAGCCAAATTTGGTAATCTTCTTCTGAAACTACTTTAACTTCAATTGGCATAAAAGCATGTTTAATTCCGCATAACTCAGAACATTGTCCGTAATAAGTCCCAACTTTTTCAGCTTTGAACCAAGTTTCATTTACTCTTCCTGGCATCGCATCCCTTTTAACTCCAAATGCTGGTAATGCCCATGCATGAAGCACATCATTTGCTGTAATTAAAACTTTAACTACTTTATTTACTGGAACAACGACTACATTATCTGTTGCTAACAATCTTGGCTGACCTTCTTTTAAATCCTTCTCTTCGATCATATAAGCATCAAAAATTATATTTTCATCTGGGTACTCGTATCCCCAATACCATTGATATCCAATTGCTTTTATAGTTACATCAGCTTTAGGAATTGCATCTTGTGAATATAAAACTTTAAATGACGGAACTGCCATCACGATCAAGATTAAACAAGGAACTAATGTCCAAACAATTTCAACTAAAACATTATGTGTTCTTTTAGATGGATTAGGATTTCTCGATGCTCTAAATCTTACCATCACATAAAGCATTAAAAATAAAACAAACGCACTTATAGCAACTATGATTGGTACTAACATATAGTCATGAAACCAAACTATATCTCTCATAGTTTGCGATGCAGGCTCTTGGAAACCTAATTGCCAATTTTTTGGTTGGTTTGCAAACGCCTCAACTGAGTAAATTAATGCTATAAAAACAAAAAATAGTTTCTTCATTTGTTTTCTATATAGATCGAAAATATTATAAAAAATACTAGAGAATTCGCGACAATTTATCAATTTTGCAAATAATTGATCACAGATAACGCGGATATAACCGCAGTTTCAGACCTTAAAATGTTATCACTTAGTTTTATCGATTGAGACCCTTTAAAGTTTAGAATCTTTTTAATTTCACCGGCTGAATAATCCCCTTCAGGACCAATTAAAAGACAATTTGGTTTTGAATTAGAAATTTTAATTTTTTTATTATTCGTATTTAAATCTCCAAAAATTAAATTGATATCCAAATTGTTAGACAGGAATTTATCTAATGATTGAGGTTTTTCAATTGAAGGAATATTTATTCTATTACTTTGCTCACACGACTCTATAATTATTTTATTTAATCTCTCATTATTTACTTTTCTAACAATTGTCCTTTCAGAAATAATTGGTACAAATTTTGTTACTCCAAGCTCAGTTGCTTTTTGTATCATGAAGTTAAAATAATTTGATTTAATGGGTGAGAAGGCTAACCAGATTTCTTGCTCTTTATCTTTTTGTCTCAACTGTTCAACAACCTTGAAATTTAAGCTGCTTTTTGAAATTTCAGTTACAATTGACTTCCATTCTCCAGATTTATTAAAAACTGAAAAGGTCTCTCCTTGTTTAATCCTCATTACTTTCAATAAATAATGTGACTGAGACTTAGTTAAATTAGTTTCTAAATTAATTGATAATTTTTCTGGATAAAATATTCTAATATTGCTCATTATATTTAAATTAATTTATGAAAAAAATTAAAGCAATCATATTTGATGCATACGGCACCCTATTTGATGTTAATTCTGCAGCTGAAAAATGTAAGGAAAAATTAGGAGATAAATGGGAAGGATTTGCTAATTATTGGAGAACTACACAGCTTGAATATACTTGGCTTAGAAGTTTAATGAGAAGACACAAAGATTTTTGGCAAATCACTGAAGATAGTTTGGATAAATCTATGAATTTTTACAATATTGATAATTCAATGAGATCAGAACTATTAAATTTATATAAAGTGCTTTCACCATTTACAGAAGTAAGGGATGCTTTAAAAAAATTAAAACAATCAAATTATAAATTAGCAATTCTATCAAATGGTACACCTGACCTTTTAAATGAACTTGTAGTTAGCAATCAATTAAAAGATATTTTTGATGATATTTTTTCTGTAGAAGAAGCTGGTATTTTTAAACCAGATTCAAAAGTATATGATCTTCCAATAAATAAATATAATATTGAAAAGAATGAAGTTTTATTCTTAAGTGCTAATACATGGGATGTTTCTGGTGCAGGGAATTATGGATACAACACAGTTTGGGTGAATAGAAATAATAATATTTTTGATAAATTAGATTTTGAACCTAACAAACAAATAAGTAATTTATCAGAATTGCTTGATTTAATTTAGATATATCCTATATGAACAACATGATAAATATCGAAGTAGAAAAAATTATAGATCCAACACCAGCATCAGATGGTGCAGGAGTTAAATTAAAAAGAAGTATTGGTGTTGAACCAAATTATTATGATCCATTTTTAATGTTAGATGAATTTGGATCAGAAAATAAAGATGATTATATTGCAGGCTTTCCTCCTCATCCACACAGAGGAATTGAAACAGTTACATATATGTTAGCTGGGAGTTTTGAACATAAAGATAGTACAGGTGGTCAAGGAAAAATGACTGCAGGAGATGTGCAATGGATGAAAACTGGTAGTGGAATAATTCATTCTGAAATGCCAGCTATGAACGATGGAAAACTTCATGGTTTTCAATTATGGATTAATATGCCTGCTAGCGAAAAGATGAGCAAACCAGAATACCATTATATAGACTCTGATAAAATGAGCACACATAAGGATGAAGATAAATTTATAAAAGTAATAGCTGGAAAGTTTGAAAATTCAGAAGGTCCAATAAAAAAACACAATGTCGATCCAATTTATTTTGATGTAGAATTAAATGAAAGTAAAACTTTTAATCATCAAGTTCCATCCACACACAATTCATTCATATATTTAATTGAAGGTGAGATAGAAATTGGAAACAATAAACATGAAAGTGTTAAAGACTCTACTTTAATTTTATTATCTAAAGGTGAAAACTTGAAAGTAACTGCTTTAACAAACGCTAAATTTTTACTAATATCTGGAAAACCGATAGGAGAACAGATTGCAAGAGGTGGCCCATTCGTCATGAATACCAAACAAGAAATACTTCAAGCAATTGATGATTACCATAATGGTAATTTCGTAAAGTAAATATGAAAGCTATAAGATTTGAAAAGTTTGGAGGTCCAGAAGTCTTAGAATACAAGGATATTGAAATTGGTAAACCTGGTCCAAAGGAAGTTCTAGTTAAAAATTTGTCAGTTGGACTTAATTATATTGATGTTTACCATCGAACAGGTTTGTATCCGATTGAATTACCAAGTGGACTTGGATTAGAAGCATCTGGAGTAGTTGAAGAAATTGGCTCTGAAGTAAGTCTTTTTAAAGTTGGAGATCGAGTAAGTCATGCATCTGCTCCAATAAGTGGATACTCAGAAAAACAAATAATGCCAGAAGAAAAGTTAGTTACCGTGCCTGAAGGTATTTCAGATGAAATAGCTTCTTGTATTTTATTAAAAGGAATAACTTCAGAATATTTGTTACACAGATCATATGCTGTAAAAAAAGGAGATAAAGTTTTATTTCATGCTGCAGCTGGTGGTGTTGGTCAAATATTATGTCAGTGGGCTAATGCTTTAGGATGTGAAGTTATTGGAACAGTTGGATCTAAAGAAAAAGTTGAAATAGCAAAAAAAAATGGGTGTCATCATGTTATCAATTATACAGATCATAATTTTGTGGAAGAAGTTGAAAAAATAGTAGGTAAAAACGGAATAGATGTTGTCTATGATGGTGTTGGAGCAAAAACTTTTGAGGGATCAATAGAATGTTTAAAAATTAGAGGGATGATGGTAGCATTTGGAAATGCATCTGGATATGTTCACACTATAGATGTCAAAAAACATATAAATACAAAAGGTCTTTTTTTTACAAGACCGTCAATAATGCATTATACAATTACAAGAGATGAATTAGAAAAATCTGCTAAATTGGTTTTTGATGCAGTTCTCTCAGGGAAAATAAAAATTGAAGTTTCTAAAAAATATAAATTAAGTGAAGCTAAACAAGCTCACATAGATTTAGAGAATAGGGTTTTAACAGGACCAGCAGTTATTATTCCTTAAATTGATCATCCATATCTGAAAGATGAAGTCTTAACGCTCTAGTCGAGATTTGTATTTCTCTTATAAAAAATATTATTGATACCATCATCGATAAACAACAAGAGCCAAAAATTATTCTAGCTAAAAAATATGTCTCTAAATAAAGAGCAAAAACAGTAAGCATATTAAATAAGAAACCAAATGCTGCAAAAAGTATAGTAATCCTTAAATTTTTTACTCTATCATTTAAATTAATTAGCTGCTGCTTCCACTCTGGTGGAGTATGCTTTTCAAAAACATATTCGTCGTGTATTTTTCTAATCAAACCACTTAATGTATGAAATCTGTTACTATAGACAGCCATAATCAAAGGAATGGCGGGAAACATTAATGCGGTAACAGTGTAATCAATATTCATGCGAATCAGTTTGATTATGAATCTACGCTTTGTTATTTACAAGTAAATTATGTCTGAAAAGGTTAAAATTTTTATTGAATTAACAAGACTTAATAAACCAATTGGTTTCATGCTTCTATTTTGGCCATGTGTTTGGGGTTTAACAATTTCATATGATTTTTCTCTTTCTTTAAATACTTATTTTATTTATGCTTTTTTATTTTTTTCTGGATCTGTTCTAATGAGATCAGCAGGATGTATTGTTAACGATATAAGTGATAGAAAAATTGATAAGTTAGTCGAAAGAACAAAAAATAGACCAATCGCGTCAGAAAAAATTTCTGTATTTAATGCTGCAATATATGCTGCAATCTTATGTTTAATCGCGTTTTTAGTTTTGATAAATTTTAATAAATTTACCATTTATATGGCTCTTCTTTCAATGCCGCTGGCTTTTACATATCCATTAATGAAAAGATTTACTTACTGGCCTCAACTTTTTTTAGGTATTACTTTTAATTACGGTCTAGTTTTGGCATGGATATCCATTCAAAATGAAGTTTCTATTATACCAATTATATTTTATTTAGGAGCCACATTTTGGACATTAGGTTACGACACAATATATGGATATCAAGATATTAATGATGATGAAATAATTGGAGTTAAATCAACATCGATTAAATTTAAAAATAACCCAAAAAAATTTATATCGTTTTGTTACATTATATTTTTAATATCATTGTTTCTTGTTGGTTATAAAATGAATTTTAATTATTTATATTACATTGCTTTAATAGTGCCTTTAACTCATTTGTTAATTTTTCAATCTCTCAAATTAAAAACTGAAAATGGGAATGACTGCTTAGCAAAATTTAAAAGCAACAATCTTTTGGGTCTTATTATTTTAATAATTTTGTTAGTAGGAAAATTAACTTAATGAAAAATATTGATATTATAAAAAGATTGTACAATGATTATACAACAAAACATCTAAATAAAATAATTCTTGCTATAGTGTTTTCTATTTTAGTTGCTGGCGCCACATCAGCAACAGCATGGCTACTCGACCCTGCAATAGAAAAAATTTTTATAAACAAAGATCAAAGTTTAATTTTCATAATTCCACTTTTAATCATAATAGCTTTTGCTACAAAAGGCATATCTCTATATTTAGCAAAAGTTTTAATGATAAAAACTGCAGAAGAAGTGAAAAAAAATATTCAAATCGATATGTTATCTTCTTTCATAAAAGCTGATACTGAAAAAATTGAAGACAAACATTCAGGAAAATATATTTCAAATCTTAACTTTGATGTAAATCAAATAACTGGGATGCTAAGTAATGCAGTTTTAAACCTATTCAAGGATGGCTTAACGCTTATTGGCTTGTTATTTGTGATGTTCTTTCAAAATTGGAGGCTTTCTCTTATAGCTTTAATTATGCTTCCAATAGCTACGATAACTGCAAAAAAATTAGGAAAACGTATTATTAAAGTTGCCACAGAAGCACAAGAAAAGTCAGGTGACTTAAATAAATATTTAATTGATCTTTTTAAAAATCATAAAATTATAAAAATTTTTCAAAGAGAAAATTATGAACATGAAAGATCAGAAAAATTCGTCAATGATCTTAAAGAAAAATCAATAAAAATTGCAACTGTTTTTATAAGATCTACTCCAATAATGGAAGTTGTAACTGGAATAATGATTGCAATATTAATTTTTTACTCAGGAAAATTAATTATGAATGACCAGCTTAGTATAAACAATTTTTTCTCTTTTTTGGCTGCTATGATGCTTGCTTATCAACCAGTAAAGTCTTTAGCAACAGTTAATGTTGCTTTTGGCCAAGGACTATCGGCAGGAAAAAGAATATTACCTATTATTGATCAACAAAATAAAATTTCAACAAATGAAAATGGAAAAATATTAGATATAAGTAATGCATCAATAAAATTTCAAAATATTAATTTTAGTTACAAATCAAATCTTAACAATATAGTCCTTAAAGATATTAATATTGATATAGCTGGCAGAAAAATGACAGCTTTAGTAGGCCACAGCGGATCGGGAAAATCTACAATATTAAATTTAATACAGCTGCAAAAATATCAATGTGTACAGATTTTATAGAAAAATTAGAAAATAAATTTCAGACTGTTATAGGAGAAAATGGAGTAAAATTATCAGGTGGTGAAAAGCAAAGACTTTCGATAGCGAGAGCTTTGTTAAAGGATAGCAAAATAATTCTTCTAGACGAAGCAACTTCATCTCTAGACTCTGAAACAGAAGAAAAAATACAAAAAGCTATTGAGGAATTAACAAAAAATAAAACAACAGTAGTTATTGCTCATAGACTATCAACTATTCTTAATTCAGAAAAAATTTATGTTGTTGATAAAGGTTCTATAGAATCATCAGGGAAACATGATGATCTAATCAAAAATTCATTGCTTTATAAAAACTTCTACGAAAGACAAATAAAAAATAACTAATGTATTTTTTGTATAATATATTAGGAATTATTTTTTTTTTAATCTCACCATTTATATTATTTTTTAGAATAATTAATGGAAAGGAAGATTGGAGAAGAATCTTAGAAAAATACGCTTATTATAATTTAAAAAAGACTGATACAACTGTATGGTTTCATGGTGCAAGTGTTGGAGAAATCATGAGCATTCTCCCTTTGATAAATAAGTTTGAAAAAGACAAATCTATAAAAAAAATTTTACTTACTTCATCTACTTTAAGTTCTGCATCAATAATTGCAAAGAAACCATTAAAGAAAACAACTCATATTTACTATCCATTTGATATTGGATTTATATGCAATAACTTTTTAAATTATTGGGAACCAAAAATCGCAATATTTGTAGATTCTGAAATCTGGCCGAATATGTATGAAAAAATAAATTCAAAAAAAATACCTCTTATTTTAATCAATGCTAGAATTACGAGTAAAAGTTTCAAAAGATGGCAAATCTTTTCATCTTTTGCAAAGAATGTTTTCAGTAAAATAACTATAGCTTTACCTCAAAATCAAGAAACCCAAAATTATTTAAAAAGATTGGGTGTTAAAAAAATTAAATTTGTAGGAAATTTAAAGTATTTTAAAAATGATAAACAAAGTTTGAAGAAAAGTGTTAAAAACTATTTTAAAAATAAAAAAGTATTCTGTGCAGCTAGCACTCATTATAATGAAGAGAAAATTATTGGAAAATTACATTTAAAATTGAAGAAAAAGTTTAAGAATTTAATTACAATATTGGTTCCGCGTCACATAAATAGATCAGAGGATATAAAGCAAGAACTTAGAAAATTAAAACTGATAGTTACCGAAAGATCAAGCGGACATAAACCATCTGATAATTGTGACGTATATATTGTTAATACATATGGAGAGATGTCAAAATTTTTAAGACTTTCAAATGTAACGTTTATTGGTGGATCTTTAGTAAACCATGGAGGACAAAACCCATTAGAAGCTGTAAGAATGGGTAATTACGTGATGCATGGTAAAAAAGTAAATAATTTTAAAGAAATATATAAAGAATTAAAAAGTTTAAAAATATCTTCAGAGATTAAAAATATTGATCAAATGGAAAAGGTATTTGTAAAAAATCATAATTACAAAATATCAAATAGTAAACTTAATAAGATTAATTATTTAGGTGCTAAAATTTTTGAAAATAACGTTAAAGAAATTAAAAATTATTTATAATGAAAGTAAAAAGACCCATTTTTTGGGATAGTTTCAATTTCATATCATTATTACTCTTACCATTTAGTTTGATAACAATTATTTTTAATTTTTTTAAATCTTTAAGTCCAAAAAAATATTTCAAAATAAAAACAATCTGTGTTGGAAATATTTACTTAGGTGGAACTGGAAAAACACCTTTAGTTTTAAAAATAAATGATATGTTAAAATATAAGTTTAAAACTGTGTTTATTAAAAAAAAATATATTGATCAAATTGATGAGCAAAATATTTTATCAAAATATGGAAATCTAATTTGTTTAAGTTTTAGAGATATCGCGCTGAGAATTGCTGAGAGAAAAAAATACCAGTTAGCTATATTAGATGATGGTTTACAAGATAAAAGTTTAAATTATGATATTTCTATTGCTTGTTTTAATAGTTCAGAGCTAGTTGGAAATGGGCTAGTTTTGCCTGCTGGGCCATTAAGGGAAAGAATTACAAATATTTTAAATTATGATCTTGCATTTCTTAATGGTGAAAAAAATAATAAAAGTTTCGAAAAAACTCTAAAGAAATTAAATCCAAATTTAAAAATATTTAGAGCTAAATACACTCCTAGAAATCTTGAGTCTTTCAAATTTAAAAATAACTTTCTAGTTTTTTCAGGCATAGGTAATCCTTTGGAATTTCAACAAACATTAAAAAAATATAATTTTAAGATAAAAAAAATAATGACTTTTCCTGACCATTATAAATATAAAAATTCTGATATAAATAATATAAAAAATATAGCTAAGAGTAATAAATTAAAAATTATAACAACCGAAAAAGACTACAATCGATTATCAAATATACAAAAAAAAAATATCCAATTTTTAAAAATAGGATTAAAAATTGAAAAAGAAAAAGAATTTAAAAATTTTTTATTAAAGAAATTATGAGGAAGTTTTTTTATTTAATTGAATTTATTTTAATAAAATTGTTTTTTTTTATACTAATTATAATTGGTTATAAAAATGGATCTAATTTGGGAGATTTTATTGGACGCTTGTTTGGACCAATATTTAGATCAAAAAAATTAATTGAGAATAATTTGGAACAATCTGGCATTGTAGACAAAAAAAATTACAATAAAATTATCAGCAAAATATATGGAAATTATGGAAGAATACTTGCTGAATATCCTTTTCTTAAAGCATTTAGAAATAACAAATTAAATAAATTTATTGAAATAGACGGGCTTGAAAACCTAAACAAAATTAAGAGAGAAAAAAGACGAGCTGTATTTATATCTGGTCATTTCAATAATTTTGAATTAATGGCGCTCCAAATAGAAAAAGCTGGTATAAATTTGTGCGCTATTTATAGACCGCTAAATAACGTATTCCTTAACAAAACTATGGAAGAAATTAGAGAAAATTTTATATGCAAAAATCAAATTAAAAAAGGAAGATCAGGCACAAGACAGATTATTGAAAATATAAAGAAAGGTAACTCAGTAGCTCTAATGATAGACCAAAGAGTAAGAGAAGGTATAAAAATTAATTTTTTCGGTAAACCAGCTAGTACTACGACCATACCCGCACAATTAATTAAAAAATATAAATGTGATCTAGTGCCTATTTATATAGAGAGAAGAAAAAATAATTATTTTAAAATGTTTGTTTCAGAACCGATTAAAATCGGGAACAATAAATCAATCAAAGAAATCACTGAACATCTAAATAAGATACTTGAAAAAATGATTTTAAAAAATGTAGACCAGTGGATCTGGACTCATGATAGGTGGAAAACATAATCAGTTTTTATCTAATAAATCTCTTTTCATTGAGGCCTCAACATACGAAAAGTAGGCTTCCTGTTCCTCAACATTCCAGTAAGCTAAGTTTTCAAGTGGTATTTTTTTTTGTGAGATAGCACAAATCACATGATCACCATCTTCAATGATCTCAAAATTATTTGCTAAGTATTTTAATTTAGCTAACTTATTTAACATATTTAAGATATATATTTACTAAATGAAAATTGCAATTATTGGAAGTGGAGGACGAGAACATGCTCTAGTTCATCACTTAAGTAATTCAAAAAAAATAACAAAAATATATTCAATACCAGGTAATGCTGGTACCGAAGAAATATCTGTAAATATTGATTTAAATTTGGAAAATTTTCAAGATTTGTATAATTTTATTAAGAAAGAACAAATCGAATTGGTGATTGTTGGTCCAGAAAAACCATTAGTCGAAGGATTAGTAGATTTCCTAGAGTCAAAAAATATTAAAGTTTTTGGTCCTAGGAAAAAAGTAGCTCAATTAGAAGGCTCAAAAATATTTACAAAACAAATTTGTGAGAAATTTAACATACCAACTGCTAAATTTAAAATTTGTAAATCAAAAGAAGACGCATTTGTATTTCTATCATCATCTAATTTTCCTCTTGTTGTAAAAGCAGATGTTCTTGCTGCAGGTAAAGGTGTTTATATTTGTCAAAATGTTGATGAGGCTAAAACTGCTGTTAACGAAATATTTGACGGTAAATTTGGGAAAGCAGATCAAGTATTAATCGAAGAATTCCTAGAAGGTGATGAGATGAGTTTTTTTATTATTTCAGATGGAATTAGTTATAAAACTTTTAATACAGCTCAAGACCATAAAAGAGTTGGTGAGGGCGATACTGGAAAGAACACAGGAGGAATGGGAGCTTATTCACCTTCAAGCTTAATTAACAATGATTTAGAAAGTAAAATTTTAAACAAAATAATTGAGCCAACTTTAAAAGCTATAAGTGAAATGAATGAGAAGTACGTCGGTTTTTTATATGCCGGCTTAATGATAAAAAGTAATGAACCATACCTAATTGAATATAATGTCAGGATGGGTGATCCTGAATGCCAAACTATATTACCTTTGGTTGACAGTGATTTATTGGAAATAATAAATTCTTGTTGTAATTCAAAATTAAAGACCCACGAAATAAAATGGAAAAATAAAAAAAGTATGTGCATTGCTTTATGCTCAAAAGGATATCCTGAAAAATATAATAAGAATGTTGAAATTAAAAATTTAAAAGAATTCAAATCAACTAAAGATAATTTTATTTTTCATGCTGGAACAAAAAGTTCTGGAAACAAAATTGTAGCAGTTGGAGGTAGGGTAATAAATTTTGTTAATATCTCAGATAGTTATTTATCAAGTAGAAAAGAAATCATCAATCAGATTAATAAATTGAATTGGGAAGATGGTTTTTATAGATCAGATATAGGTCATAAAGTCATAGATAAATGAGAGTAATTGGTGGAAAACTAAGAGGGAAATTAATTCATAATCCTACAGATAAAACAACAAGACCTTTAAAGGATATGGTTAGAGAGTCGATATTTAATATTTTAGAGCATTCTAAGAATGAAAAAATTAAATTCAAAAATGACGTAGTTTTGGATTTATTTTCCGGTTCTGGTTCGTTTGGCATTGAATGTTTGTCTAGAGGAGTAAAAAAAGTTTTTTTTTTTGAAAATTACAAACCCTCTTTGAAAATTTTAGAAAAAAACATTAAGGAGTTAGAAATTGATAAAGATTCAGTCATCAAGGAAATAAACGCATATGAAATTTCTAAAGAAAATATAGATAATGAAAAAATTAATTTAATTTATTTGGATCCACCATTTAAAGATAAAAATATAAATAAATTATTAAGGAAAATTTTAGACTTAAAAATTGCTCACAAAAGTACATTAATAGTAATACATAGAAATAAGAAATTTAAAGAAAATTTTATAGAAGATTTTAAAGTTCTTAGAGAAAAAAAATATGGTTTATCAAAAATAATATTTGGTAAATTACTATTTTAGGATTTTTTTTGTTTCTATTTTAATCAATTCAACAGAAGGTTGGTTAATTGGATTTACATTTAATAAGGAGCTAAGCATTAGTGTTTCTAAAATAAAAAATGTAAATAGTTCACCTAAAGTTTCCTCACTTTTATTTTTAATTTCAAAACTTCTAAATGATAATTTTTTCTTATTAAATACATTTTGCGTAGCTTTTTTTTGAGCATACATTACTTGATCCAAACTTTTCTTTTTTAAATGTTCTAATCCATCAATTAAATATGCATTATTAAATTTAAGTGGACTTCTCTCTCTAGTGAAAAAAAAACTAAAGAAATTATTTTTTGGACCATCTAAATAAAGTTGTAAAAGACTATGATTGTCCTTTGGCATTGTAGAGATTATAGGAAAGAAGCCCTTACCCTTTTTTCCTAAACTTTCAGCAGATAATTGCTGGTACCATTTCAAAAAGTTATTTAATTTTTCATCATAATTTAAAATTACGCAATTTTTTTTTCCTTTAATAATATTTGAGTGAATTGAAGTGACATTTTCAATTAAAAAATTAATAAATTTTTTATTTTTTATTAGATAATTTAATCGTTTAAATTTTTTTTCATTTAAACCCATCAATTCTGCCGGGACCATTCCAACTTCAGATAATACTGAATATCTTCCTCCTATGTAATTTTTATGGTCAATTACATCAGATCTCAGTTTATTCGCCATAGCTCTAAGAA
>LUMR01000587.1_pt2 | contig 14440 bp, 16 predicted proteins | sample 730041 | NCBI WGS metagenome assembly LUMR01 (sample SAMN03860258, study PRJNA289734) | marine metagenome | biome: seawater column; feature: ocean; material: water; isolation source: Red Sea water column Station 12 - depth 10m | place: Saudi Arabia: Red Sea | collected 2011-10-15 | depth 10 m | reverse complement strand
TTTATTTTGTTAATTACCGTAGGTAGATTATTTATAAAATGAGGCTCAATTATTGCACCTGTTCCACATCCCATCATTGCTAAGTCCATCATTAATGCGAAGGCTTCCCAATCAATTAAGTTTGTTGAGGTACAGTTGTATGCTCCTGAGAAATTTTGGTTCTTATTAATCCAAGGGGTTCCGCCTATCCATAACCATCTTCCTGAAGGTTGAGCTTTTTGGTTACTTTGCATCTCTCTCATTAGGATTAATTCTTCTTCAGAAAGTTTTCCTAATTCTTTTAATCCCGATAAATTCCTTTCGCCTACTTCGCTCCAGTTCTCCCTTTTGCCAGATGAAGTTTTTCTACTATAAGATCTGAAAAAAACTGGGTAAGCAGCTGGCGCAGTCTTTGGAAAATCATCTTTTTTAAGATTATTGGAATTGCTCTCTGAAGAAGCTTTATTTGGTGCAACAGTCACGATAAAAAAAACGTATGTAAATAACCCGTACTGGAAGAATAACTCTACCTGTGGCGTCTGCAACTATTCTTACCACTATTTAACGGTTTGTGTAGAATTATGTTTAATATGAAATCTTTGTTTCAAGAAAGGATATGGAAAGAGTCCCCGAACCTGAATTAATGGAAGAAAAAGAGCAGGTCATTTCTTATGACGAAGCTGATTTTTCAGAAGGGGAAGTTAATCTAATTAATCAAATAAATCAATATCTTTTGAAAAAAAATATTTCTTTAGGTGAAAAAGATTTAATAGTTGATTTAGGATGTGGCCCAGGAAATATTTCTGAGAAGTTAGCAATAAAATGGCCTAATACTGCAGTCGTAGGAATAGATGGTTCTAAAGAGATGATTTTGAGAGCAGAATATAATAAAAGTATTTCTAATAATCAAAAAAAATTAAAAAATTTACGCTACATTTGTTCTGACATCAAAGACATTAAATCAAATAATTTTTTATTTAAAAAAAGAATTAGTTTACTTGTAAGCAACAGTTTGATTCATCACATTACCAATCTTGAAGATTTCTTCAACACAATAAGAATTTTATCTAGTAATATTACTGTAAATTTTCACAAGGACTTAAAAAGGCCATTAGATGAAAAGTCTGCTTTAGAACTCAAAGCACAATGTTCAACTAAATATAATGAGATTTTAACTAATGATTATTATGCCTCTTTAAGAGCTTCTTATACTTTTAAAGAGTTAAAAAATTTCATCTTAGAGAATGATCTATCCTCTTTAGATGTGTTTGAGGAAGGTGAAAATTATTTAATAGTCTATGGTAATGTTTAAGAACTAAGTGAAAGGCCCTTATATTATATAAATGAGCTTAGGTACTAAAATTCTAAATAATAAAGAAATACTGGATGCGGTAAATAAAAGAAGAAATTTTGCTATTATTTCACATCCAGATGCTGGGAAAACGACTCTTACCGAGAAGCTTCTTTTGTATGGAGGTGCCATTCAACAGGCAGGAGCAGTAAAAGCTAGGGGTAATCAGAGAAAAGCCACCTCAGACTGGATGGAACTTGAGAAACAAAGAGGTATTTCTATTACATCAACTGTATTGCAATTTGAATATGAAAGATCTGTAATTAATCTATTAGATACACCAGGACACCAAGATTTCTCCGAAGATACTTATAGAACATTAGCTGCTGCTGATAATGCAGTTATGTTGGAAGATGCTGCTAAAGGACTAGAACCTCAAACTAGAAAATTGTTTGAAGTTTGCAAGATGCGAAAAATACCAATATTTACTTTCATAAATAAAATGGATAGACCAGGAAGAGAGCCATTTTCTTTACTTGATGAAATTGAATCAGAACTTGGATTAAATACCCTACCTATAAACTGGCCAATTGGGAGTGGCGAGGAATTTAGAGGGGTTATTGATAGATTTTCGAGAGAGGTGATTTTATTTGATAAAGCAGTGAGAGGGAAACAATCGAATGAGAAAAGATTAAGTCTTGAAGATAAAGAGCTATCAAAATATGTAGAGAGAGATTTACTTGAAAACTCACTTGAAGAATTGGAGGTTCTTGATGAGGCAGGATCTAAATTTGAAAAAGAAAAAGTTTTTAATGGCTCTTTAACCCCAGTTTTCTTTGGATCTGCCATGACTAATTTTGGTGTAAGACCATTTTTAGATAGTTTTTTAAAAATGGCACAAAAACCAACTTCAAGAAATAGTAATAAAGGGGATATTGAACCTGCAAGCGATGAATTTAGTGGGTTTGTTTTTAAGCTTCAGGCAAATATGGATCCAAAGCACAGAGATAGGGTTGCTTTTATAAGAGTTTGTAGTGGCAAATTTGAAAAGGATATGTCAGTTAAACATTCCAGAACTGGGAAAACAATTAGATTATCAAGACCACAAAAAATATTTGGGCAAGATAGAGAAGTAGTTGATGATGCCTATCCTGGAGATGTTATTGGTTTAAATAATCCAGGGATGTTTTCTATTGGAGATACTCTTTATACGGGTGCTCATCTGGAATATGAGGGCATACCATCCTTTAGTCCTGAAATATTCAGCTGGCTAAGAAATCCAAATCCCTCAGCATTTAAAAACTTTAGAAAGGGTGTTAATGAACTTCGAGAAGAAGGAGCTGTTCAGATTCTTTATGACTTTGATGAGAGTAAAAGAGACCCTATACTCGCAGCCGTTGGTCAATTGCAGCTGGAGGTAGTAACTCACAGATTAAAAAGTGAATATGGTGTAGATGCAAATCTTGAAGCAATGCCATATCAATTGGCTAGATGGATTTCTGATGGATGGCCAGCCATTGAAAAACTAGGCAGAATATTCAACTGTAAAATAGTTAAAGATTGTTGGAATAGGCCAGTTATTCTTTTCAAAAATGAGTGGAATCTAAATCAGTTTGTTGAAGACAATAATCAATTAAATTTAAACAAAGTTGCGCCCGTTGTTAGTGGAGTCGAACCAATTGTTTTATAAAGTCTTAATGGATTATAAAATTAGTTAATCTGTTAGTATTGGTAAAAAATTTTGGATTCAAACAGTAATAAAAATAATAACGAAAAATCACCTTATGAAATTTTAGGTGTAAAAGAAGGTGCTGCTTTTGAGGATATTCAGAAGGCTAGAGATATTAAAGTTAAAGAGGCTGGTGAAGACTTAATTTTAAAAGCGAAAATAGAATCTTCCTTTGATCAATTACTCATGGGTAGTTTGAAAGCCAGGCAATCAGGAAATGTAAGCTATGAAGCTGTGAGTGCCTCAAAAAAAGAAAAACAAATTAATCAATTTACCAATAATAACTTCCCACTTCTTTCTAAGATAAAAAATTTAAATAATAACTCTAACAATTCAAGTCAGTATAGTCTGCCAAAAATAACTACCCCCTCATTTGATAATCTTTCAATAAAAATATCTGTTGGGCTATTATTTGTATCAAACAACTCTTTATCAATACAAAAAATTCAAAGTATTCCGGCCATGGTTATTTTATGGCTAGGCGTAATTTTTTTATGATTGATTTTCTATCATAGATTTAATTTCTTCATAATTTATAAGATATTTATTTTTACAAAATTCACAAACCAACTCTGCTTTGCCATCTTTCTTGAGGATGTCCTCTAACTCGCTCTTATCAAGCATTTTCATCGCATTTAAACTTCTTTGTTTGGAACACTTGCATTTAAAACTCACTTCTTGAGAACGAGCTTTTTCAGAGATTGATTTATCGTCAATATCGGGAAATATATTTCTAATTAACTCAAGAAGATTATCTTTTGACTTAAATAGATCTTCGCTGAAAGAATTAATTTCTTTGCATCTTTCTTCAAGTAGTGAGACTAGCAGAGGGTCAGTATCTTTTTTAGGTAAAACTTGAGCTAATAAGCCACCACTACAAATAACACTTTTATTTTGAATTTTTTCTCCAATAAATACAGCAGAGGGAGTTTGCTCTGAATGATATAAATATGAAGCTAAGTCTTCAGCAATATTCCCATTTACTAATTCAACAGTGCTTGTAAAGGGTTCTCCAAATCCACTATCTCTAATTACATTTAAATATCCTGTACCTAATGCTTTTGTGAAATCAAAAGAATATTTATTATTATCTATTTTGACTAGGTCCAATTCTAAATTAGGATTCCCTACATAACCCCTAACTTTCCCGTCTCTACCTGCATCAACTAGTAATCCCTTTAAAGGTCCGTCAGATCTAACTCTTAAAGTGACTCTCCCATGCATTATTTTCATCGAGCTTGCTAAAAGCAGTGAAGCACTAAATGCTCTGCCTAAGATACAGGTGGTTAAGTAAGAAAGGCCGTGTCTTTTTTTTGCTTCTAAAGAAGATTCTGTTGTTAAGACCGCAACTAATCTTATTCCTCCATTGGCTGCAGTAGCCCGAACTATCCTATCCTGCATGATTTTCTTTCATAAAATTTTTGATTTTCCCTTTTTCCAAGAATAATATCCTAGAAGGAATTCCCTCAAATAAGGCAGGTTCATGAGTAACAATAATAATTGTATTTTTATTTTTTAAATCAAGAATTAAATTCTTCACATCATTTCTCATTGAATAGTCTAATCCAGCAGTTGGTTCATCAAGTAAAAGAATTGAGGGGTTTCTAAGTAGTTGAACTGCTACAGCTAACCGCCTTTGTTGTCCGCCACTTAGCTGTTCTGGTGGTTGAGTCAGATTAATTTTTTTCAAACCAACTTTATTTAAAACTATTTCTATATTTTTTTCTCTTAAAGATTTATGGCCTATTTTTAATTCTTTACCAATGGTTGTACCTATAAAGTATCTTTCAGGAAATTGGAATACTACTCCACAAAACCATCTTCTTTGTCTAGAAGACAAAATTTTATTCTTCCAAGTAATTTTTCCCTTTTGCGGATTTGTTAATCCGCTTATTATTTCGAGTAGTGTTGTTTTCCCAGAACCACTATTGCCGCAAATTAAAATGATTTCATTTTCATGAACTTTTAAATTTAAATTGTCTATTATTTTTCTTTCACCAGTTTGGGGTTGATAAGATATTTCTTTTAAATCAAGCATTATTAATTAAGTTATAGGTATGAATTTGAATCTAGTAATAACTTACTTATAATAGCTTTAGATCTAAAAAGATATTAGTCAATATGAATATTATTTTTAGGGAAGTTGATCCTTTTAATTGTTGGATATGGATCAGGTTTTCAGAATCACCAACTCAAGACGAAAAAAATTATTTAGATGGTGTTTTTGATAGTTGGTACGTTTTAGGAAGGTTAGGTGGATTTAATTCTGAAAATTTGCAAACTCATGAAGAGGGTTCCGATCTAAGTTGGATGTCCTATGATAATGACCAAAAAAATGCATCTCTTCCAGCCTTAATGCATAATTTAGGAATTATGGAATATCAAAATCTTTGGGGAAGATGTTGGGTTGATTTTGGAACTTCAGACTCCATTTCAATAGATATATTAATTAATTCTTTGAATGAGATATCAAATAATTATGTAAAAATTGAAGAGTTAATTATTGGGGGTGAAAATAATGATTGGTCAGTTGAAGAACATGAAGATTTAGTTTTCAAAGATTAAGTGTTTTAGATGGAAGACTTAACAAGATTAATTATTTCCCATGAAAGAATTGAAAATATTAAGAACAATAATTTAGAACTTTCTAAAGAAGAGGCTCATTATTTAAATAAAGTAATGAGGATAAAAAATGGTAAAAAAATATTTATAGCTAACGGAGAGGGTTCATTATGGAAAGCTATAAAAGTTAAAAATGATTGCTTAGAAATAATTAAATCAAAAAAACCTTACTTATTTCAAGAACAAGAAATTCACTTATTAGGAATAGCTGTTGTTATACCAAAAAGTGGTTTTGAGGATATTTTAAAAATGTGTACTGAAATAGGAATTGATTATATACAGCCATTATTTTCAGAAAGACAGGTAAACAAAAATTTAAATTTTTCTAGAAAACTTTTGAGATGGAATTTAATTATCAATGAAGCTGTTGAGCAAAGTGAGAGATTATGGAAACCATCTATTTTAAATGGAATGGATATTATTGAATGGCTAAAAAGTAGAGATAATCAAGAAAGAGTTTCAATTTCTATAACTAGAGAAGAAACACTATATGACTTAAATCAATGGTTAAGAAAACAACAAGAATTTGGAAATAAAAAAGGAGGTATTTTTTGGAATGTAATTGGTCCTGAAGGAGGTTGGTCCGCTAAAGAAATTGATTTTTTTAAAAAAAATAATATTACCTTTGTTAAGCTTTCCGACACTATCTTGAGAACTTCAACGGCTAGTATTAACGCATCATCAATTCTAAATCAGTGGAGAATTGATTTGAAATTAAAGAATTAGATAAATATGGATTTAATTAGAAATCAATTTTTTATAGGTTTTTGCATTAATTTTATTTTGATTTATATATTTTGCAGGATTCCTTTGATGACGAAAAGTGGTTGGGTAAGTGCAGGCATCTTAGGCACAATTTTGTGGGGATGTTTGTCTTGGCAGGGATGGATGTCAGTTGTAATTTATTTATTATTTGGATCCCTCGTTACCAAAATAGGTTTTAAATTTAAAAAAGCACAAGGAATTGCTGAAAAAAGAGGCGGGAGAAGAGGTCCTGAGAATGTATGGGGCTCTGCAGCTACAGGATTATTTCTTGCCATTATGACCAAATTTAATGCTGCCAATGTAGTGATGTTTAAAGTAGGTTTTGCTGCAAGTTTTGCTGCAAAGTTGGCGGATACTTTTGGTAGCGAAATTGGAAAAAGATTTGGTAAAGACACATACTTAATTACTTCACTTAAAAAGGTGGATAGGGGAACTGAGGGAGGAATAAGTATAGAAGGAACATTAGCTAGTGTTTTGGGATCAATATTTATGGCTTTTATAATGCTTCGTCTATCAATTATTTCTACAAAATATCATTTTATAGTTGTTGTAGTTTCTGGATTCTTGGCAACACTTTCTGAAAGTATTATTGGTGCTAAATTTCAAAACAAATATAAATTAAGTAATGAATTGGTAAATGCTATTCAGACAAGTATTGCTTCTGTTTTTGCTATCTTTGCTCTTATTTTATATTCATATTTTTTAAATTAATAATATTTGGAAAGACCTAAGATTCCTTCCATTTTGTAAGAATCTCCCAGCTTTTAAGTCTTTGGAAAAGCCAGAAATGACCTTCGGAATTTAGATGAATTCCATCATGCGTAATCCAATTTTTACTCCTTTTATCAGAGTACATTTCTCTAAAAGTAGGAAGAAATTGCTTTAGGTTTATTTCTTCTCGTTTCTCCTCTAGATGACCATTCTTTTTCCCATCTAGATGAAACTTTTTCTATCCCATCTCCCCTAACGCCAAGTTGATAAATAACTGGCCCATTGTGGTTATTGCACCAATCTTTTCTAAGCCTCTCACACCATCCACCACCCTCATTATCTCCCCATCCATAAACTGAGCTATCTCCAATTACAACTAGCTGTTTTGGTAAACTAATCACTATAACCGGAAAAAATAATTACTTGATTTAACAAATTATTCTTACAAATCAAGTTAAACTATTTTTGATTTTACCATTTATTAATTCGCCAACTATTGCGATGGAGCTATAAGCTATCAAAACTAATGTAACTTCTTGCCATGCGAAGGAACTTAGTGATTCTTGCAATTGCCAACCTAGACCAACACTTCCAATAACCCCAACAATTGCAGTTTCTCTAATAATAATGTCAGATCTATAAGCGCAATATGCTAAGTAACTTTTTGCTTGTTGAGAAAATAAACCTAAAAGCCAACTAGTCTTTTTTGAGATTCCTAGAGATTTCATTGCAATATAATTTCTCTTGTCTTGGCTATCTAGATTTGTAAAAAGTAATTTGCTAGTAATACCAGCGTTGTGGAGACCTAATGTTAAAGCTGCTAAAGATACAGAAGGATTATTAAAAGTTAATAGAGTTAGAAGTATTACAGGGGTGGGTATTAAACGTAATAAAAATGCAAAAATTTTTATAAAAATTTTAGAAGTATTGTTGTTAAAAATTCCTATTACTAATGGAGGTAAACTAATTGCGATTCCTGTTGATAAAAGACTTAAAATTATTGTTTCTAATATAAGTTTTAAGAAATCAAATAATCCTAAATCTGAGCTTGATTTAAATAGAGAACTAACGGAATTAAAATTTTCAAAATTATTATTAAAAATAAAATAAAGAAAATATGAAAAAGAAAATAAAATTGTTATGAAAAAAACTGCAATAAAAAAAATAGATAGGATTTTATTTGTAGTATTAAATTTTATTTTTTTGAATATTAATCCAGAAAGAATTATCAAAATTGCTAAGGACCATAAATAAGTCCATAACTCTCTAAAATTCAAAGTTTGGAAAGATAAAAAAATACTGGTACCTATTCCTCCAATCCCAAAAAGTCCTAAAATCACAGTACTTCTTATTGAACACTCTAATCGATATAAACCAAAGTTTTTAAATGTATTTATTATTGGATTCCATATTAAAGTTAGTAAAGAAGAAAATTTAGGTGCATTTATTTGATTTATAGATTCAAAACTTTTGTAGTCAATAGTTTCTAATTGTTCAGCAAAAACTTTTGAATTTACAGCAATATAAGGTATACATATAGCTATTATTCCTATCGAAAAATTTATTCCATATATTTGCATTAATAGTATTCCCCAAACCACTTCGTGTATAGATCTAATTATTGTTAGAAAAAACCTTATTATGCGGTAGAAAAAATTTGGAATATTAAAGATTTTATAAAAAATATTTGAGGAAATTATTCCAAAAATTGCTCCAAAAATAATACTTACTAACCAACTAAAAAAACCAATTAAAATAGTTTCATTTAATCGCTTAATTACGGTAATAATAATTTCATTATCGATCTTGGGATTAAATGCAGAAATTAAGAATTCTTGGAATAATTTAAATCCTCCAAAATGAATATTGTTTATTAATTGATACCCTAGAGGTATGCATACCAAAATTGGAAGAAAAGATAATGAGGTATAGTTTAATTTTAATTTGTTCAACTAATTAATATATTTTCTCTAAATGAATCTTCTTTAAGTTATTTCTTTTGATATTGAAAAAAATTTTACCATCCCTTATTCCAATAACTTTATCGAAATCGTTCAGTAAATCTAATCTATGTAATGCAACTAATGCTGTCTTTGGGGATTTTTTTGTATTATTTTTATCTACATTTTCTAGCAGAAGGTTTTTAATTGTTGTTATCAATTTGGGATCTAGATTATTAAAAGGCTCATCTGCAAGTAATATATTTGATTCTTGAATTAATGATCTAGCTATAGCCACCCTTTGTTTTTGCCCCCCAGATAGTTTTCTGATTTTTTTGTCGTAAATAGAGTTATGAAGTCTACATAATTTCATATATTTATGCGCCTTCTTAAAAGAACTTATATTTAGTAAATTTTTAAAAGCGAAATAAAAATTGTTTTCCGCTAGTAGTCCACAATTAACATTTTGTTCTGCAGAGAGATCTTCTATTAATCTTAAATCTTGCCATATAGTTGTTATTTTACTTTTCTGCTTTCTATCTAATTCCTCGAAACTTTCATTGAATAATTTAACCTCACCTTGAGTTGGCTTTATAGTGCCATTAAGTACTGATATAAGTGTAGTTTTTCCTGAACCGCTTTTACCTAAAAGTGCAATTTTTTCCCCAGAATTTATTTTTAAATTTATTTTATTTAGGATCAGATCATTTTTGTATTTATAAGATATATTTTCTAATTCTAAGACAGTATTATTCATCTAATTTTATTTAATTTCCTCCCGATTTCCTCTATATTTTTATATTGTTTTGATTCTGCCTTTATAAATCTTTTTGCATTGAACATATCTAATATCTGTTTATGTGATTTTTGCTTTATATCTAAATTTAGAATTACTGATTTAAGTTCTTTTGTAAACCCTTCCCCGAATCTATTTTCAAGATCACCTTGAGCTACCCAATGATAGTCAACATATTCTGGTGTGATCCAGAATAATTCTAAATTACTTGTTCTTTTGGGATTATTTTTAAGATTGTTTTCCCAAACCTGTTTATTTAAAGCTCCAGCATCAAATGCCCCACTATTAACTAAAGCTATAGTGGCATCATGACTCCCACTAAAACCTGCTTTTTTTCCTTTAAAATGTTTAATTTCTACCCCTGCTTGATTTAAAAAATATTCTGGCATTAATCTTCCAGAAGTTGAGTTTTCAGAGCCAAAAGTAAATCTTAAATTCTTTAGTTTTTTAAGTCCTTTAATGTTTGAAATTGAGTTAAGTTCTAAATTTTTGTTTACTATAAAAACACTTTTAAATTCCTTATCGATATCTCTTTGAGCTATGACAATTGAATTAGGTGTTTGTAATCTTGCTTGAACTCCTGATAAACCTCCAAACCAAACTAAATCTAAATCTTTAGTTCTAAATCCAGTTACTGCTGCAACATAATTAATAACAGGAATGTATTTAACTTCTACATCAAGTTGTTTGGATAATTCTTTTGAAAATAAATTAAATCTTTTGTCCAAAACATCTTGGTTTTGATCAGGTATTGCTCCAACTTTTAAAACTTTGGGATTTGAAAATACAGGTGATGAAAAAACAGAAAATAATAGAGATGCACTTACTAGGAAACTCTTTAAATTAAACATAACTTAGTTAATTTAATAGTATTCAGAGATTGCCTTTTCAAACCTCTTTAGTCCATCTTTTATTTTAATCTCTGAAGCTGCACAAGATATTCTTATACATTGATCAGCTCCAAAAGCTTTTCCAGGTACAACAACTAATCCGTAATCTTGAAGAGCTTTATTGCAGAAATCAACAGAAGTAATTGAGGAGTTGGGTAATTTTGGAAATGCGTAAAATGCTCCGTTAGGTTCTTCAATATAAATCCCATTTATATTATTAAGGCCCTCATAGAGAAGTCTTCTTCTTTGATCATAATGGCTATTTATCATTGAGAAAAACTCATTATTAATTTTTAAAGCCTCTAAAGCACCTTTTTGAACAAAAGAGCAAACATTACTTGTACTTTGACTTTGTAATGCTGAGGATGCTTTGATTACATCTTTGGGACCTACTAAATAACCTATCCTCCAGCCAGTCATAGCCCATCCTTTCGCAAACCCATTTATTATAAAAATTCTATCTTTTAAGTCATTTGCTAATGAAGATAAACTGTAGTGTTTAAATTCTTTTTTAAGGATTAGTTCGTAAATCTCATCAGAAAGAATATTGATATTTGGATTTTCTCTAGCTAAATCGGCAATTTGTAATAATTCTTCCTTTGACATAACTCTTCCAGTAGGGTTATTAGGAGAATTGATAATTATAAATTTAGTTTTTGAAGAGATTTTAGACTTCAAATCTTCTATATTTATTTTGAATCCATCTTCTGCAGAAGAATTTGTAAAAATTGGCTTCCCACCCGCCAATCTAACCATCTGGGGATAACTTAACCAATATGGAGAAGGAATAATAACTTCGTCTCCAGTATTTAACAATACTTGGAAAAGATTATATATTGCTTGCTTAGCACCATTTGTGACCATTACATTTTCAAATTCATAATTTAAATCGTTTTGAATTTGAAGTTTATTTGCAATTGCTTTTCGGAGATCTAAATTCCCCGCTGCGGGCCCGTACTTTGTAAATCCATCAAATATAGCTTTACTTGTAGCCTCTATAACTTCTTTTGGGGCATCAAAATCAGGTTCACCTGCACTTAAATTGCAAATATCTACTCCTTCTGCAGATAATTGATTTGCTTTAGCACTTATCTGCAATGTAAGAGAAGGCTCAATTGAAAGTGCCCGATCAGATAAATTAACTTGACTCATTGACTTATGACTTTTCAAATATGACTTTTAATAATGACAAATGCATAAATTAAGAATAAATAAAACTATCACACTATGGTTTAATTTAGTTCATTTTCTTAATCTATTTTATTTTCATGTTTTGAGTTCTTAAGATAAAAATATTTAAAGTTTTATCTTCGGTGAAAAGATTAGTAATTGGGAGAGGAAGTGTATTTGCAGATTTGTTAGTAATTGGTGAGGCACCTGGAGCCCAGGAAGATTTAGAAGGAAAACCTTATGTAGGTAAATCTGGTAAGTTATTAAACGAATTATTAATACAAGCTGGAATTGATTATAAGAAGGATGTTTATTTTTGTAATGTAATTAAATGTCGTCCACCAAATAATAGAAAACCCACTGCTAGAGAAATTAATATTCATAAACCTTGGTTATTACAGCAAATAAAGTTAGTCGATCCAAAATTTATATTACTTACTGGTTCTACTGCTATGAGAGCTATTTTAGAAGTTAAAGATCCTATAAGTAATTTAAGAGGTCAATGGATTAAAAAAGATGGGAGAGAAATTATGGTAATTTTTCATCCATCTTATTTGTTGAGATTTCCTTCAAAAGAAATCAATAAACCTTACCATCTAACTTTGAAAGACCTAGAGAATGTAAGTGGTAAACTATATGCCGTATAATTTAGTGAAATCCTTTTTGAATATCAAGAATTTTAATGTCATTAACTCAATCAAAAGAGGTTAATAGTCTCTCCAAAAGATATTCAACTCATATTGAGAGAAGGATAACTAGAACAGTAATGGTGGGGGATATAGCTATTGGAAGTGATTATCCAGTAAGAGTTCAATCGATGATAAATGAAGATACGATGGATGTCGAAAATGCTTACTTAGCTATCAAAAGACTTCATGATGTGGGTTGTGAAATAGTAAGGTTAACTGTCCCTTCCTTAGCACATGCCAAAGCAGTAGGAGATATAAAGGCAAAATTACTAGAAAATAATATCAATACCCCCTTGGTGGCTGATGTTCACCATAATGGTATGAAAATTGCCAAACAATACTTAAAAGATTTACCCCTTTAGTTGAAGTTTTAAAGGCTGAAAACAAAGCTCTAAGGATTGGAGTTAATCATGGGTCTCTATCTGAGAGGATGCTTTTTACTTATGGAGATACGCCATTAGGAATGACAGAATCTGCGATGGAGTTCGTCAAAATTTGTGATGAGCTTGATTTTCATAACATAATTATTTCTATGAAAGCTTCTAGGGCTCCGGTCATGATGGCAGCTTACAGAATGATTGCAGATAGGCTTGACTCAGAAGGATATAACTATCCCTTACATTTAGGAGTGACCGAAGCTGGTGATGGTGATTATGGAAGGATTAAAAGTACTGCTGGAATTGGAACGCTTTTAGCAGAGGGATTAGGAGATACCATCAGGGTTTCCTTAACAGAAGCTCCAGAAAAGGAAATACCAGTGTGCTATTCAATTTTGCAATCTTTAGGATTAAGAAAAACAATGGTTGAATACATCAGTTGCCCCAGTTGTGGTAGAACACTTTTCAATCTAGAAGAAGTTGTAGATAAAGTTAGGAACGCTACCTCACATTTGACGGGTCTAGATATAGCAATAATGGGATGTATTGTTAATGGGCCAGGAGAAATGGCAGATGCTGATTATGGTTATGTTGGAAAAGGTAAAGGAACTATTGCCTTATATAGAAGGAAAGAAGAGATAAAAAGAGTACCTGAAGATGAGGGGGTTAATGCTTTAATCCAACTTATTAAGGATGATGGGAAGTGGATTGATCCTTAAGGATTTGTCAAATTTTTGAATTATAAATAAATTCTTTTTATAATAAAAAATATCGAATTATTTGAAGATAAGAAAATTGCTTAAAAAAAAATATATATTTCTGTTTGCGACATCCTTTTCTGGGTTATTTTTAAATAATTTTGCAGAGGCAACAGTTTTAAATAATAGTTATAAAGAAGTAATTGATCATGTTTGGCAAATTGTATATAGAGATTTTCTTGATTCAAACGGCAAATTTCAAAAGTCCAATTGGATTAATCTAAGAAAAGAAGTTTTATCAAAAACATATTCAGACAGCAATGAAGCATATGATGCGATTAGAGATATGCTTTCTAATTTAGATGATTCTTATACAAGATTTTTAGAACCTAAGGAATTTAATCAAATGAGAATTGATACCTCTGGCGAATTAACTGGAGTTGGTATCCAAATAGTTAAAGATAAAGAATCTGATGATTTAATAATTATTTCTCCCATAGAGGGCACCCCTGCATTTGATGCTGGAATTAAAGCTAGAGATAAAATATTATCCATAGATGATATTTCTACTGAAGGTATGAATATTGAGGATGCCGTGAAATTAATAAGAGGACAAAGAGGTACTAAAGTAAAGCTTGAAATTCTTAGAGGTTCTCAATCCTTTTTTAAGACTTTATCAAGAGAAAAAATTGAAATAAAATCTGTATCAAGTAAAGTCAATCAAACCAAAAATGGCTTATCAATTGGCTATGTAAGAATTAAACAATTTAATGCAAATGCATC
>LUMR01000477.1_pt1 | contig 14486 bp, 12 predicted proteins | sample 730041 | NCBI WGS metagenome assembly LUMR01 (sample SAMN03860258, study PRJNA289734) | marine metagenome | biome: seawater column; feature: ocean; material: water; isolation source: Red Sea water column Station 12 - depth 10m | place: Saudi Arabia: Red Sea | collected 2011-10-15 | depth 10 m | reverse complement strand
GGGGGCAGTCCAGAACGAGCACGGGAATCTGCATGCTCTCCGACCACAATAGCATCATCAACGACAATACCTAACGTGATAATAAGCGCAAAAAGTGAAATCATATTAATAGTAATTCCCGCTGCATACATAAGAGCTATGGCTGTGAGCATTGCAGTTGGAATGCCTGCAGCCACCCAGAATGCTGTTCTCGTATTCAAAAATAAAAATAATAATGTGACCACAAGGCCAAGGCCCATGAGTCCATTATCAAGCAGCATATTTAGCCGACTAGATATAGTCTCTGCGCGAGTACGAATTAATTCTAATTTAGTTCCTTCAGGAAGCGTTGCTTCTAAATCTCTAGCGATAGTTTCAACTTTATGTTGGATATCAATAGCATCGCCCTGTTGGTTCCGATCAACTCGTATGCTTATGGCTGGATCTTTACCCACGAAATAGGTTCTTTCCCTATCTATACCATTTACGTTTAATTCGGCGACATCAGCTATCGTAAGCTTTGACCCATCTGGATTTGACCGCAAAACAATAGATTGAATATCTCTTGCCAATCGCTTCTCAACACCCGTTCTAACCCTTGCGTTTGCACCATCTACATCACCGGCTGGATCCGCACTGACCTCTTCAGATATAGCCATTGCAATTTCTTGCATCGTAATATCGTACATTATCAAATTTGAGGTTGGAACGGATACAACGGTTTCTGGAGCCGCCAAACCTCTCATTGTGGTTCGAGTGACACCAGCTGTAAAAAGTCTCATAACAAATTCGTCAGCAAATAAACCCAGTTGATCTACCGCAACAGGACCAGAAATTACGACATCGGTTACGCGATCGCTCCACCGGCCTCGGATAATCGTGGGATCTTCACTATCTTGTGGAAGGGAAGTGACACTATCCAACGCCGTTTCAACATCCACCTTTGCTCTTCCCATGTCCCAACTGGGTTCAAATTCTAGAGATATACGCGCTCTGCCTTCGTTTGATGTGCTACTTGCTCCACTTACACCATCAACACCAAGTAAAACGGGCTCCAAAACTCTAACGATGGCTGAGTCAACATCTTCGGCACCAGCACCTTGCCAAACAACACTTATATTTATGTTGTCAATTATGATGTCTGGGAAAAACTGAGAGCGCATTTTGGGCAGAGCCAAAAGCCCGGATACGATTAAAATAACCAAAAGCAAATTAGCCATAGTTTTATGACGTGTAAAATAAGATAAGATGCCATTTGCTGCATCAGGTGATAATCGGCTCATTTTATTATCCCCCCATCCGGCTCTCGATGCGATTTACCATTTCAGCAGGAACTTTTTCTTTTTTAAGTTTGCCAATAGTCCGTTCTTTTGCGGTTTTCGGTATCCATTGATTATTTTCAATAAAGTTGATTAACTTTTTTCGCCTGTCTTCAGTTAATTCTATCATTTCAGGAGCCTTTGGGGGTTTTTCTGCTTCTCCCGATCTAACCGCTCTTACTTTTATCCCTGTACCCAAAAGTGGAGATCGTTGTGCCACTACGTCTTTACCTGGTAAATCGCGTGAACGAATTATCACATTATCACCTTGGCGACGTAACAAAGAAACATTTACGTTTTCAAGGCGATCCTCGTCATTCAAAACTAGTACCTGATTATCTGCGTTAAGAGCAGATGCCGGCAAATTGATCGCAAATCTTAGCTCAGGTTCGTCTACCTTCACAACCACATAGTCACCTGGTTTAAATCCCACAGCTTTATCCAACTTTGCATATAAAAGTCTTCCCGTCTGACCTTCTGCAACCGATCCACTATCCCTTTCAAGAACAGCATTTGTGGTAATTTCTGATCCCATTAGGTTCAACGAAACAGATACACGAGCACTAACAAGTTGACCGGCTTCATTTAAAAGTCTGCTATATTGCTCAGTAGAAACTCGAAAAGCGACCTCCAATGAATTAGGATCTATCAAACGTCCAATGCGCTCATTTGCTCCCACTATGCCACCTTCAACCAACGAGATATTACTTAAAACACCATCAAACTTGGAAAAAAGTTTTGTGTCTTCTAAACGCCTAGATGCATCATCTAATGCAAGTTGAGCTCTAATTAATCGTGTTCCAGCGCTGGCACCACGGGCTTTAGCCTGATCAATTGCACTACGCCTATTCAATACAGACTGCTCAGCAGAAGATAATGCAAGTTCAGCGGCTTCTACAGCAGCTTTGGTTCCCACTCCCCTAACCTGTAGATCCTTTTGGCGCGACAAAGCCAATTTTCTTAGATTTGCCTGCTTAAGGGCAGCTTCGAGTTCATCTTGGCTCAGTGATAAGGCTCTTGCAGCGTCCTCCACTTCTGCCTGAGCATCCATAATATCCGCCTTGGCCTTTAAATATGAAGATTGTGCGTCAGCATCGTTGAGTTCAACTAGTTTCTCACCTAATTTTACTTGCCCACCGTCCACAAAATTCTTTGAAAGTTCTGTTACTTGTCCTCCTATTGCTAGTCTTAAATCTAGTGTTCGACGACTTTTTATTTCTCCAAAAGCTTCAAGTTGAGGAGTGATAGATTTAGGTTCGGCAGTAACAACATTAACAGCAAAAGTACGTTCCCTCGGCTGAGGGGCTCGTGCCTCCTGGGCAAATCTTTCAGTTAACGCATCTTTAATAAGAGAACCTGCATAGGCTAAGATACCTAGTGATAGGGTTAAAAGTGTTAAACCTATCAGGGCCTGACGAAAAAAACGCATAATGGTAACTTTCAATTGTTTATTATAAAGGATCAAAGCGCAGCTAACCCTACATTCTTTAATTCCTTTAAAACAGAACTAGCTGGAAAACTAAAAAATCCAAGGTGCTGGAAATAATTTCTAATACTACTTTCTTTTTAAATGTTCATCTAACCTCGGCATTATCTCCACAAAATTACAAGGTTGATGTCTGAAATCTAGTTGCTTAACTAAAATTTCATCCCATGCATCTTTACAGGCATTGGGACTTCCAGGCAGCGCAAACAAATATGTTCCACCAGCAACGCCGGCGGTGCTACGCGACTGAATAGCAGAAGTTCCAATTTTTTTCATACTTATAATCGAAAATACTATTCCAAATGCATCGATCTCTTTTTCATAAACATCACGATGAGCCTCTACTGTTACATCGCGGCCAGTGAGGCCAGTTCCCCCCGTGGATATGATGACATCAACAGCATCATTTTCAATCCAATCTTCGAGCTTTGATCTAATTTGTTGTCTATCATCTTTAACTATGTCTCGGAAAACGACTTGATGCCCAGAAGATTCTATTCTTTTACTGAGAGTTGAACCGCTTTTATCATCGTTTAAAGATCGCGTATCAGAAACCGTCAATACAGCTATCCGCACAGGAATAAATTTTTTTCTTTCATCAATACTCACGCAATTTCCTTAAGCTTTTTCTTTATTTTTAATAAATCCGACCAAGCATCTTTTTTTGCTGCAGTATTCCTTAATAAATATGCTGGATGAAACATTGGCATCACTGGGGTTTGTTCAAAATCAAACCAACTACCTCTTAATTTTGTTATACCTGTTTGACCTATAAGAGCCCTACAACTTATATTCCCTAGAGCAACAATAATTTTGGGCCCAACCAATTCAATGTGCTTTTTTAAAAATGGTAACATCATTTCTATTTCATCAGGGTTTGGATCACGGTTTTGAGGCGGTCTCCAGGGGATAACGTTACAAATATAAGCCGTGCCAATAAAATTATTATCCAATTGGTCTTTGTCCCTTGTGAGACCAATTGGTCTGAGCATTTTATCTAAGAGTTGACCAGCTCGGCCAACAAAAGGAATGCCTTGAATGTCCTCCTCTCGCCCTGGAGCCTCACCAACAAGCATCACATTTGCATCTGGATCGCCAGAAGAAAACACCAGATTTCTTGCTCCTTTTTTTAAATCGCAAAACTCATAATTGGCTAATGAATTTTTTAACTGATCTAAGTTTTCACTCTGCTCCGCCAAACTTTCAGCCTGAGTAATTGCAGTATTTAGTTTTGGCATTTTTTGATCTTCAGAGGTTGATTTTTTTTTCTTGGGATCAGGGTCTAGGGTAATTTCTGAAAACCTATCAATGGGCGAATTTCCAATGTTTTCATCAACACCAAGCTCGAGCTGCCACCTCAACAACTCTATCGCTTCCATCATTTCAGTTTTCGAATCCATAGTCCAAAATTAGTAAATCTTTTCAAAAATTAAAACTAGGTAACAGTTAAACCAGACAATAATCGCTTGTTTGTATTTAAAGGTATGATTATGACCTTAGTTATTCACAGAGAGTTCTAAATGAGTTTTAAAGATAAACATTTGCTAGGGATCGAAGCCATTCGACCTGAGGCAATATTAGAAATCTTAGATTTAGCGGAAGAATATGTCCAACTAAATAGGTCTCAAGATAAACGAGCACAGTCTCTAACAGGCCTTACCCAAATTAATATGTTCTTCGAAAACTCAACTCGTACCCAAGCCAGTTTTGAATTGGCCGGGAAAAGATTGGGCGCAAATGTGATGAATCTATCCATGGAAGCGAGTTCTCTCAAAAAAGGCGAAACACTAATCGATACAGCGCTCACACTAAACGCAATGCAACCTGACCTACTAGTTGTTAGACATCCACAATCTGGAGCAGTAGATTTACTCTCTCAAAAAGTAAATTGTTCGGTCTTAAACGCAGGAGATGGGCGACATGAACACCCTACGCAAGCGCTTCTTGATGCTTTGACAATTCGTCGTGCAAAAGGAAGGCTCCATAGATTAAATATCGCTATTTGTGGAGATATCGCCCATTCACGAGTTGCCCGTTCTAACATAATTTTGCTTGGAAAAATGGAGAATAGAGTAAGACTAGTAGGTCCTCCCACCCTTATGCCCTCAGAAATAAATGAGCTAGGAGTCGAAGTTTACCAAGACATGCGCCAAGGCCTGAAGGATGTGGATGTGGTGATGATGCTTAGGCTGCAAAAAGAAAGAATGGATGGCGGCTTTATACCTTCCGAAAGAGAATATTATTACCGCTTTGGGCTCAATAAAGATAAACTGTCTCTTGCAAAAGAAGATGCAATTGTAATGCACCCCGGGCCAATGAACCGTGGCGTTGAAATTGATGGTGAGTTAGCGGATGACATCAATAGGTCAGTAATCCAAGAACAGGTTGAAATGGGCGTTGCAGTGAGAATGGCAGCAATGCACCTTTTGGCCAGAAACTATAATTTAGAAGACAATGGTTAACTGAATGAAAACACTTCTAACCAACGCAAAAGTCATTGATCCTGTGACTGAAACAATTTCAGATGGCGAGATTATGTTTGAAGACGGGATTATTATCTCAAGAGAAAAGGAAGATAAAACAATAGATTGCCAGGGCTTATATTTAAGCCCTGGATTGATCGATCTGGGCGTAAAGGTTGGTGAGCCAGGAGAAAGACATAAAGAAAGTTATAAGTCTGCAGGAGCAGCCGCCGCGGCTGGAGGCGTAACAACCATAGTCACACGACCAGATACACATCCGGCAATTGATACCCCGGAAGTTTTAGAATTTATTCGTAGAAGAGCCCACGAAGTATGCCCGGTGAACGTAGTACATATGGCCGCTTTAACAAAAGAGCGGGCAGGGCGTGAAATGACAGAGATAGGCTTTCTGAAAGATGCAGGTGCTGTTGCTTTCACCGATTTCAATAATGTTGTTAAAAACTCAAAAATCCTATCAAGAGCATTAAGCTACGCTAAGTCAATGGATGCGCTTGTGATTGGACACCCTCAAGACCCTGACCTTTCAGATGAGACGGTTGCTACCTCAGGAAAGTTTGCATCCTTGCGAGGACTTCCAAGCGTAACGCCACTCGCTGAACGAATGGGACTAGACAGAGATATGGCTTTAGTCGAATTGACAGGCGCTCAGTATCATTTCGATCAAATAACGACGGCCCGTTCAATTCCTGCATTGGAACGAGCCAAAAGAAATGGGCACAAAGTTACAGCTGGAACGTCTATTCATCACCTTACTCTAAATGAATTCGACATTGCAGATTATAGAAGTTTTTTTAAACTAGACCCACCTTTAAGGTCAGAAAATGACCGCCTAGCTATTATCGATGCCGTAAATTCTGGCGTGATAGATGTTATATCCTCTTTTCACACACCTCAAGATGAAGAAAGTAAACGCTTGCCCTTCGAAACAGCCGCAGCTGGTGCAGTTGGACTTGAAACACTGCTGCCGGCAAGCTTACAACTTTTTCATAATCAGTCAGTAAGTTTAGCAAAGCTAATAAAAACCATGACTTTAAACCCAGCGACTTTATTGGGCTTACCGAGTGGTCGAATTACCCCAGGAGCACCAGCTGATCTCATCATTTTTGATACAGATGTTCCCTTCATTTTGGATAGAGAACGCTTGCGATCTAAATCTAAGAACACGCCATTCGATGGACATAAGATGCAGGGCAGAGTAATGCAAACTATTGTTAACGGAAAAACTATTTTTGGAGGTTAACAATGCTACCTGATTTTACAAGCACAATAGACATCTTATTTATGTCATGCGCATTCGGATACCTTCTCGGCTCAATACCATTTGGAATTCTAATAGCAAAATTACTGGGACTTGGCGACTTGCAGGCACTCTTGCCGTTATTTTGATTAACCAAAATTTCAATGCAGATGCAGTTCAATTTGCAGCAATTGGGGCTCTACTAGGCCATTGCTTCCCAATCTGGCTAAAATTTAAGGGCGGTAAAGCTGTAGCTACCTTTTTAGGCATTACTGTTGCCTTGTCTTTTCCCATAGGAGCTATGTGCTGTTGCGTTTGGTTGTTAGTGGCTCTTCTAGCGAGAATGTCTTCGCTTTCTTCCTTAATTAGTGCAACAAGTGCTCCAATTACCGCTTTAGTTTTAAATCAGCCACAACTGGGTGCGTTATTAGTTTTTTTAGCAATTATAGTATTTTTCCGGCACCAGCAAAATATTGCCAGAATTTTAAAAGGGGTTGAGCCAAAAATTGGAAAAACTGAATAACCTAATTTATGGTATTTTCATTTATAATTTCAGCACATAGTTCCGGGTGTGTGATGGGGAGCATATGGCCAGCATTTTCAACAGATTTTAGTTCGCTATTGGGTATGCGAACTAATAACGCCTTGCATATGTACGGCATAATAAAATGAGATCTATCACCATAAATTATTGAACATTTACCTTTTAAAGACGAAAAGGCTTTTTTCTTAAGCATCTCATGTGGATCCTGATATATGGCTTGAGATGTTTCAAAGGTAAGCGGAATTCTTTTAACAAATTGTCTTCTTTTACTTTCGTTTAGTAACTCCCAATTTTCGTTATTACCCCAAAGTTTAAGAAACAATTTGGCAGCTAAATCCCAATTTTTATCTAAACCAGCCTTAAAATAGTCGGCGTGATCACTCATAAACTGGTCTTTCAATTTATAGTAATCAGCAAATGCTGCAGCAAAAAATACAGGCTCAATAAGTGATAAGGATTTCACAAAATTTGGGTACCGATGCGCAACTCGCAAGGCCACAGTAGCTCCAAAGGAGTGCCCCACAAGGTGAATTGGTTTACTGATAAATGTAGCGCTTATATCGAGGCAGGAATCTTGATAATCAGATGAATAATCCCAATCCTGGCTCATTCCATGGCCTGGCAAATCAAAAGCGGTTACCGAAAGAGAATCTTTTAAATGACCAATAATGGGCAGCCAGGCCCTGCTGCTGGCCAAAGAGCAATGTAACAACAAAATTTGGTCTTGCCCTTCGCCTACAGTGAAAGAGTTAACCTTTATTCCTGCTCGGCTGTTTATTGGCATTTAAAGTTCATTATTCAAAGAGCCTAACAAATCTCTGTTTCATCTTTGGTCTTTGAACCACTACACGAAAGTAACGTAAAAAACAAAAATATTCATTTTATACATTAAATGAATTCAAATGAGCAAACTGTGTCTTTGCCTAATCGCAACACCATGTTATCCGGAGTCAGCAAGATGATTCTTTAAACGCAAACAAGGATTTCTTATTGATGCTCACCCTCAATGAACCAAAGTTAATATCCGGCAACGCAAATAAAAATTTAGCTAAAGCAATTACACGGAGAATGACCGTTCACCGGGGCCTCAATGTCGAACTGGTTGATGCCAGAATAGAGAGGTTTAATGATCAGGAGATTTTCATAGAAGTTTTTGAAAACGTTCGTGGTGAGGATATGTTTATAATCCAGTCTACCTCTAACCCCGCGAACGATAATCTTATGGAACTTCTTATTATGGCGGATGCTTTACGAAGGTCATCTGCAAGCCGTATTACAGCTGTAATTCCATATTTTGGCTATGCGAGACAAGATCGACGGTCAAAGGCTCGAACACCAATCAGTGCTAAACTTGTAGCGAATTTGTTGGTTGAAGCCGGAGTAGAAAGAATTCTTACGCTAGACCTCCATGCTACGCAGATACAAGGTTTTTTTGATATACCTGTAGATAATTTATACGCATCGCCAGTTTTTGCGCTGGATATCATGCATCAGTTTTCCGGTAATCTAAACGACATGATGGTGGTTTCACCTGATGTTGGCGGAGTTGCGCGAGCCAGAGAACTCGCTAAGCGGATAAATGCTCCCCTATCAATTGTTGATAAAAGAAGGGAGAAGCCGGGAGAAATAGCTGAAATGACTGTGATTGGTGACGTAAAAGGCAGAAAGTGCATCATTGTCGACGATATCTGTGATACAGCCGGAACCCTTTGTAAAGCCGCTGAGGTTTTGATCGAAAACGGAGCAGCAGAAGTTCATTCCTACATAACCCATGGTGTGCTTTCTGGGCCAGCTGTAGAACGGATTAGTAATTCTGTAATGAAGTCACTTGTTATTACGGACTCTATTCAAGCAACCGATCCAGTGGCAAAAGCTTCGAATATTAGAATAGTACCAACCGCACCTATATTTGCCCAAGCCATTCTAAATATTTGGAATGGAACATCGGTTTCATCTCTATTCGAAACAGAAACTTTAGAACCCATTTATGATGGCCAATTACAAAGGCTTTTATAACTATCAGTAAATATCAATTTTTAATTACTAAGATCTGATATTTTTTGTTCTAGGCGAGCAATTCGTCGTTTCATTAGATCGTAATAGTAAGCAGTTGTTAATGCAAAAAGTAACCAAATCCAAAATGGTGTAGACACCGAAAAACTTAACATTTCCATTTTAATCCCCCAAAAAAGTTAAAGGCAGGAGCTTTTATAAGCTCCTGCTAGTATTACAAAACAAGCTAAGCCATTTTATCCTTTCGAAAATTCTGGATATGCTTCCATACCTAGCTCAGATGTGTCCAAGCCAGCGATTTCTTCTTCTTCGCCAACACGGATGCCCATAGTAGATTTTAGAATTGTCCATACGATGCCTGAGGCCACGACAACAAATATACCAACGATAATAATGGATAATAATTGAGTGCCGTATGAAGCGTCGCCGTTCGTTGCAGGTACGACCATTGTACCCCAAATCCCTGCGAAAAGGTGTACTGGGATTGCACCCACCACATCATCAATCTTAAATTTATCCAACATTGGAACAGTGACTACTACAATGACTCCACCTACAGCGCCAATTAGCGTTGCAGCACCTAATGATGGTGTGAGAGGCTCGGCAGTTATAGAAACTAACCCTGCTAAACAGCCATTCAATATCATAGTTAAGTCTGGTTTTTTATACAGAAATTGCGTTAACAACAGAGCGGCTATAGCACCACCTGCAGCAGCAGCATTTGTGTTAGAAAAAATCCTAGAAATATCAGCCACGTCACCAACAGAACCCATCGCAAGCTGTGAGCCTCCGTTGAAACCAAACCAACCCATCCAGAGTATAAATGTTCCTAAAGTCGCCAACGCTAAATTTGAACCTGGTATTGGAGTGACTTTGCCATCCTTGGCATATTTACCGATACGAGGACCTAAAAACCCGGTAAGAATGATAGTAAAGATTAAAAACGGCCACAATTTTATCCGTTCCGCCAAGGCTCCTGAAACAATAGATGCTGTGGCAGCACAAAACATTAGTTGAAAGAAGAAATCTGATCCTGTGGATGCATATCCATAATCATCAGCACCATCTGATGTGACGCCCACCGCTTCCAACACAGCTACGCCCCAGATGCCGGATAGAACTCCGTCGTACATCCATGTACCAAGAGGATACATAACGTTGTACCCAATTAGATAATAAAAAATTGCTGCCAACGAAAATAAACCCATATTTTTCGTCAATTGCGTTGTCACGTTTTTTGAACGCACTAAGCCAGCTTCGAGCATAGTAAAACCAGCTGCCATCCAAAATACAAGAAACCCTCCAATTAAAAACAGCAAACTATTTAGAATAAACACTGAGTCTGTTGGAACTAATGCTGGTGCATCTTGCGCAAATGATTGCGAACCAATCATAGCGAGCAGAGCGCTCGCACCAAATACTTTTAACAATGATTTTGTCATCGATGACATACCCCTTTTATATTGCGTCAGCGCCGGTTTCACCGGTACGCACACGAATTGTTTGTTGAACATCTAAAACGAAAATTTTACCATCACCGATTTTTCCAGTATGTGCTGATGATTTTATCGTCTCGACAACTTGATCAGTCATCGACTGTTCGACAACGATTTCCAATTTGATTTTTGGAACAAAATTTACGGCGTATTCAGCGCCTCGATAAATTTCAGTATGACCAGACTGAGAACCAAAACCTTTGATCTCAGTTACCATCATACCCTTTACCCCCAAACCCGTTAATGCCTCTCGGACATCTTCCAGTTTGAACGGTTTGATAGTAGCTATGATTAAATTCATTATTTTGCCTTTCGCAATTTCGCTAATGCCCGACGAAAAAAATCTATTTATTTTGAATTGCGAAGGTTAGGCACGAAAAAAATCTATCAAAAATCGAGTATTGTGCATATTTTTTGCGCATATTTTTGATTTTGATTAAAATTTAATCTTTATTCCAATTTTAAAATGTCTGTTTCCACTAAACAGTTCAAAAAAAAATCTGTAGAAAAAGAAAAAAGAGAGCAAAATGGCAGGCACTAAGAAAAGAAATAAGAATCATAAATTTTTGATTGCTGAAAACCGTTTTAAAAAAACATCAATCTCGTCATTGAGAAATAAACCCTCACAGAAAAAAAAATCAAAATTACCATCTAACTCAAGCTCAAGCTCAAACTCAAACTTTTTAATTAAGTTTTTTAAGAAAATAACTCGCTTTTTTTTACGAATTATTTGGGGGCTGATTTGGCGCACAAGCTTAATAATATTTTTGGGCATAACGTCGGCTGTAAGCTATTATTATTTCAATATGAAAGAGTTCAGTAGTTTTCTAGACGAACGGGCTCGTGGGTCAGTGACCTTGGAAGATTATAAAGGAGAAGTTTTTGCGTGGAGAGGTGATAATTTTTCAAAAAACCTGACAGCTAAAAATATTTCTCCGCATTTAAAAAATGCAATACTAGCAACAGAAGACCGTGGCTTCTATTCACACGTTGGTATTAGTCCAAGAGGAATTGGTAGCGCAGTATTTATAAATTTAAGAGAGGGACGCGGCCCGCTATCCGGGCATGGCGGATCAACAATCACTCAGCAAACCGCCAAACTTGTTTGCCTAGGCAAACCATTCAGCCAAGCTGACTGGAACAGCGAAAAAGATTACGAAGATAGCTGTCGAACTTCAACTATATGGCGAAAAATTAAGGAAGCACTTTATGCCCTATCCTTAGAGTTTAAATTCTCAAAAGACGAAATTCTGACAATTTATATTAACCGCGTGTTTCTAGGTGCTGGAACACGCGGTTTTGAAGCAGCCGCACAAAGATACTTTGGAAAGTCTGCTAAAATAGTGAACCCATCAGAAGCCGCAATGTTAGCCGGTCTACTAAAAGCACCCACGCGCTACGCTCCAACAAATAATTTAAAACGGTCACAAGAAAGAGCCAACCTGATCATAGGCCTTATGGAAAATCAAAATTTTCTGAGTAAAGCCGAAGCAAAATTTGCTCGAGAAAACCCAGCAACTTTATCAAAATTTGCCCAGGCGAAAGCAGGTGGATATTTTGCTGACTGGGTCATGGCAAGTCTTCCAGACTATCTCACCTATGAAACAACTGAAGATGTAGTAATTAAAACAACCTTCGATCCACTCATCCAGAAAGCTGCCGAAGAGGCCGTAAGAAGTGTCTTTAGGAACCAAGTTGATCAACATTCCAAAGCACAAGCTGCATTTGTTATTATGTCTCCAAATGGAGCAGTCAGAGCAATGGTTGGAGGACGGAACTTAAGAGGAACTGGTCTATTTAATCGCGCTACGCAGGCACTCAGGCAAACTGGATCTTTGTTTAAGCCCTTTGTTTATGCTGCTGCCTTTGAAAATGGCTTTTCCCCAAATGATCTTGTTAATGATGAGCAAATTTCAATGGATTTACCAGGATCAGGCCCATGGACGCCGAAAAACTACTCAAACACATTCAGTGGGGAGGTTACGCTTTCCAAAGCATTTTCCGAGTCATTAAACATTCCAGCAATAAAAATATCTGAATCTATAGGGCGAGAATTTGTTTCAGAGTTAGCTAAGAGGTTTGGCCTATTTTCAAACCCAAGCAATGGGCCAGCAATAGCACTCGGCACTTCTGAAGCTACACTAATTGACTTAGTTGGTGCATATGCAACTATATTAAATAGTGGCTACAAAGTAGAGCCATTTGGCTGGGAAACCTTAAAACTGAAAAAAAATAAACGTGAACCTCTGATGGCTAAATCAGAAGCACCTGATAAGCAAATAATCAGCTCCAAAACTGCAGAGGATTTAATATTTATGATGTCAGAAGTGATAAGAAATGGAACAGGAAAAAGAGCACAATTACTGAACTGGGAGGTAGCTGGGAAAACGGGTACTTCACAGTCGGCCCGCGATGCCTGGTTCATTGGCTTCTCAAAAAATTACATTGCGGGAGTTTGGATAGGCTATGATAATAATACGCCACTACGCGGAGTTACAGGGGGAGGCTTACCAGCTGATATTTGGCGAACTGCTATGGAGGAAATTCACTCAAATTTAATTCCAACACCGCTTCTAACAAATAAGATGTACACGGGCCTTGGAACTAATAATATCAAGGCAATTGGTGAACCTTCGTCTTTTGGCAAAAGTCTGGGAAGATTTTTTAATAGGTTGTTCAATTCCAATTAAATTGAATTTTGCAAATCTTTCATTACTTTCTCAACGTCGCCTCGGCGTTTATCCAACATTGCACCTATTTCAGTTCTTTCAGATAACAACATATTTATACCCTCTATAAACATGTTGAAAAAAAGCAATTTACCGGACCTGTTTGAGACCAAAAATGAGACCGTGAAAGGTTCCCATCCTTTAAGGTGTGCCAACGTTTCCACTTCAAAAAAACTTTTAATCGGGCGTGACTTTTGAACGACAATTTTACCCCCTATAAACTCTCTAAATCGCCGCCCATATTTATGTGAAACATACACAGAGTACACCTTTATGAACTTTTCCATTTGGGATTGTGAAAGGCCTCTTGCATCATTTCCCAAGGCATATCTCGCAATTGTTGGGACATCAGCATACGATTTGAAAATTTCTTCAAACTGACTAACCATTACAGACTCTGAGTTACCAGAAGAAATAACCGCATTTATTTCGGCAACCAGTTTCTCAACCAAAACTTCTGCATCTTTAGCGGTTGCAGCCCAGCCTAAGGTGGAAGAAGCTGACGCAGCCAACAATGTTGAAGAAAAAACAAAACATCGTCGATCAATCAAACCTTTAGTCATTCATTTCCTCGTATGGGTCTGAATAGATCTCAGAAATTTCTGGGTTTAGCCGAAAACGGCGCCCCTGCAGATATGCTAACTTAGTTTGTGCATAACTATCTGCGCTATCATAGAGAACACTGTCTATCGTGGAACCCAATGCAGCTCTATTTCCTAAAACATTACCAACGTTAGTTGTTGTTACTAAGCGAGACTGCCAAGGATTAAGAACAAACCCAACTGGGTTCAGCAATAAATCAGCAACTTCGCCGACCGTATCTCTCTCTGTAGATGGACCTAAAAATATTATTTCAACATAGTCACCTTCAGAAACTCCCCACCTATGTAAAGTTTCACCAAAATCCGTTCCGCGCGCACTTATTCCAAATTTTTCAGAGGGATCAAAAATACCGGCAAGACCTATAGTCGAATTAATCAAAAATTGACCAGACGTTTTACTTACATTTCCAAGGTCACCTTGAAGCGTATAATTGACGAAATCCTTGGGGAGGCCCCAGTTTTCTGAAAAGTTTGCTATAGCTGACCTAGGTTTTTTACCCAAAGCTCTTACATAAATTTTAGAAGATGGTCTTAAAACTTTTTTATCTATCGCTTTGTTTATCTCATGACTTTTTCGATTAACATTCTCATAAGGATC
>LUMR01000432.1_pt1 | contig 14540 bp, 12 predicted proteins | sample 730041 | NCBI WGS metagenome assembly LUMR01 (sample SAMN03860258, study PRJNA289734) | marine metagenome | biome: seawater column; feature: ocean; material: water; isolation source: Red Sea water column Station 12 - depth 10m | place: Saudi Arabia: Red Sea | collected 2011-10-15 | depth 10 m | reverse complement strand
ATTTCTTCTGGAAATAACATTATATCAAATGTATTAGAAATAAATTTCCTAATATCTTCAATATAGTATGAAAATAAAGTCCCTAATAAAATACCAAATAAAGTTGCTGTAGTACCAATAATAAATCCAACAAAAAAGAAAATTTTTTTAATCGATGTATTTGTTACTCCTATAGATTTTAAAATTCCTATATCTCTCGTTTTGTTTTTAACTAATATAGTCAAACCAGAGATAATATTAAATGCAGCTACAATTATTATTAAAGATAAGATTATAAACATTACATTTCTCTCAACTTTTAAAGCTGAAAATAATGACTCATTTAAATCTGCCCATGTGTAAACATATGCATCAGGAAATAAATCTATTAAATTTTTTTTGTGATATTCAATTTTTTTTGGATCTTTAAAATAATACTCGGTAAATCTTTTGTTTTTATTTTTATCAAAAAAATCCTCTAATGTATTAAGATTGATATATGCTACATTCTCATTAAATTCGCCAATCCCACTATCAAATATTGAAATTACTTCAAATTTATCTTGTCTTGGAAAAGACCCAACAATTGTTTGAACACCAGATGGTGACATTATTGTTATTTGATCACCAATATCTATATTAAGTAAAAAGCTTAAATCTTTTCCAATTGAAATTGAATTTTTTAAATATCCTTTTAAAAGAATGCCTTTTGTGTTTTGTTTTGAAAGAATTACTGCTTCTCCATCATTTGAAACGATACTCTTAGCTAGATGTTTATTATTTAAAAAAACTAAAGGTTTGTCATAAGGTTTTACAACAGCATGGGCATTAAAACCTACAATTTTATTTATTAACTCTGTTCTAAAACCATTCATTACTGACATAACAATTATTAATACAGCCACACCCAAACCTATGCCGATAAAGGAAAAGATAGAGATTACATTTAAAAAGCCATCTTTTTTTCTAGCTTTTAAAAATCTAAATATAATCTCTTTTTCTAGTTGTGAAATCAATTTTGCTTAGCTTTTATTATTTGTGAAACTATATCTTCAACTTTCAACTTTTGAGTTTCTCCATCGACTTCCTTAAACTCATATAAATTCCCTTCAGATTTGCTTCCGATTATCAATTGATATGGAATTCCGATTAAATTAAATTTTTTTATTTTAGCTGAAATATTTTCGTCTGTATCATCTATGATTGTTTCTATGTTTTTTGATTTTAGAAATTCATGTACTTTAATAGACTTTTCTAAATTAGATTTATCATTTTTATTTATCATTGGAATAATCGCACAATCATAAGGTGTTACTGACATAGGCCATTTCATAATACCGTCTTTATCGTTATATTTTGCCTCAATTATGGCACCAACAAGTCTGGAAACTCCAATTCCATATGATCCCATTTTTACAAATTCTTTTTTTCCATTAAAATCAACAGCTGCATTCATTGGTTTTGAGTATTTATCTCCAAAATAAAATATGTGACCAACTTCAATACCTTTGGTATTTACTCTATATTCTTCTGCAACAGATTTTTCAAATTCATCTTTATTAAATTTTTCATCTGTTACTGAGTAAAACTTTTCGTATTGTTTTCTCAATACACCTAATGACTCTTTGTCTAAAATTGTTTTAGAGCTGTCTACATCAAAAATTCTCTTATCTGTGTAAATTTTACTTTCACCTGTGTCAGCAAGAATGATGAATTCATGTGATAAGTTTCCTCCTATAGGACCAGTGTCAGCAGCCATGGGAATTGCGGATAAATTTAGTCTCTTAAAAGTTTTTAAATATGAAAGAAAAAATTTATTGTACGAAAATATTGCATCATCATCTGTTAAATCAAAAGAGTAGGCATCCTTCATATAAAATTCTCTACATCTCATAATTCCAAATCTTGGTCTTAACTCATCTCTAAATTTCCATTGAATATGGTATAATAATTGAGGTAAAGATTTATATGATTTAAAGGAAGATCTAAAAATTTCTGTCACAAGTTCCTCATTAGTTGGACCATATAACATTTCTCTATTTTGACGATCCTTAATTCTTAACATTTCTTCACCATAATCTTCATATCGTCCACTTTCCTTCCAAATTTCGGATGATTGAATTGTGGGCATTAATATTTCTTGAACACCAACACGGTCTTGTTCTTCTCTAACTATTTGTTCTATTTTTTTCATGACTTTAAATCCAAGCGGTAACCAAGAATAAATTCCAGCAGAGGACTGTTTAATCATGCCTACTCTTAACATTAACTGGTGTGATTTAATTTTAGCCTCAGATGGATTATTTTTTAGTATCGGAATAAATGATTTTGAAAAAAACATTAATTTAAAAAGTTACGTAAATTTAAAATTTCATTAATTACTAATAGATATATAACTATAAAAATACCAGACGTAATTAAAGTACAATAAATTATTTTTTTAGTTATTTTTGGATTTTCTGGGGCCCCAGGGTCAACACCCTCTATATTTCCCTTTTTTTCACGATTAACATCTATAGGTAGAATGGCAAAAAAAACTATCCACCACAAGCACACATATACAACTATTGAGCCTGTAATACTCAATTAAATCCTCACTAAATTTATATTTGTGTAAGGTCTTTTTCCTAATTTTTCTTTTGTGTACTTTCTACAAGTTATTTTAAGAGCATCAATTAAATTTGATTCTTGCTTTTTATTATTTAAAGAAAAAGTTTTTGCTGTTTTTTCAATTTCCTCTTCAAGATTAAATGTAAATTCATCTTTTTCGTATATAGGTAAACCTCTAAAAGTTAATAAAGGTTTGTTATGAATATTACCATTTGGAGTGATTACTAATGTTGCTTCTATTAATCCGTTGGTAGATAAATTTTTTCTCTCTTTGATAGATTGAGCATCTTCTTCAACACTTATAGAACCATCTACGTAAAGTCTTCCACTTGGAGCTTTATCATATACTTCAGGTTTATCACCTGGATAAATTCTAACTATATCACCATTTTCTACTCTAACAGGATATGGGACTTGCATTTCTTTAGCAAAATTTATGTGTTCAATCATATGTCTATGTTCACCATGAACAGGTATGACTGATCTTGGTTTTATCCAGTCATACATATCCTTTAAATCTTCTCTATTTGGATGTCCTGATACATGAATAAATTCACTATCTTCAGAAATTACTTCTATACCTTCTCTAACTAATTGATTGTGAAGTTTGTATAATTTTTTTTCATTACCTGGAATAATTTTTGAAGAAAATATAACTGCGTCCCCTCTCTCAACAAAAACATCTGGATGTGTATAATTTGAAATACGGTTCATTGCACCCATTGGTTCTCCTTGGCTACCAGTACATAAGTAAACAATTTTTTCTCTTGAAATATTTTTTGCATCTCTTGCATCAAGTGGTTCAATAACATTTTGCAAGTAACCACATTGCCTAGCAGCTTTATAAATTCTATGCATTGAACGGCCCACCAAAGCAATTTGCCTACCTGTTTTTTCAGCACAATAAAAGGCAGACTCCATTCTAGCTACATTTGAAGCGAAAGATGTAATAATTATTCTTTTCTTTAATCTTTCCATTATCTTTAGCATATTTTTTCTTACATCGAGCTCAGATCCTGCTCTTCCTGCACTAAATACGTTTGTTGAGTCACATATCATTGTCAAAACACCTTCTTCACCAATTTCCTTTAATCTTTTTGAATTCATATTGTCTCCAGTTAATGGATCTGGATCACACTTCCAATCACCAGTGTGTAATATATTTCCAACAGGTGTTTCAATTTTTAGTCCATTAGGTTCTAGTATAGAATGTGTTAATGTAACAAATTCTATTTTAAAAGGACTTAAATCTACAATGCTATTTAATTGAACAACTTCTAGATATCCTGTTACATCAATTTTTTTTTCCTTAAATTTTTCTGAAATTAACACTGATGTAAATGGAGTAGCAAATATTTTACATTTTAGTTTTGGCCATATATGAGCAATTGCACCAATATGATCTTCATGTGCATGAGTTAGAACAATACCTAATAAGTCATCTTTTTTATCAACAATAAATCCAGGGTCAGGATATATTAAATCAACTCCAGGAATTGCATCATCTGCAAAAGTAACTCCTATATCTACAATTATCCATTTTCTATTATCTGGATTTCCATAGGCGAATAAATTCATATTCATCCCAATTTCTCCAGATCCCCCTAAAGGGCAAAAAATTAATTCTTCTTTCATTTATTTAAATACATAGCAGCCTTTAAAACTCCATCAGTAGTTAAATTAGACTTTATTTTTACTCTTAGTTTTAAAGAATTTTTAAACATTTTTGCTAGTCCACCAGTAAATATTATTTTATATTTTTTTTTGGTTTGTTTAATAATGGAATGAATTATATTGTCAATCAGACCAGAATAACCGAAGAAAAATCCTGAATTAATTGCACTTATAGTATTTTTACCTACAACATTATTTGATTTTTTAAATTTTACATTAGGTATTAAAGATGCTTTTTTTGATAAATTTTCTAATGATAGATTTATTCCAGGAGCAATTACCCCTCCGTTATAACTATTTGCTGAGATTACATCAAAATTAGTTGCTGTTCCAAAATCTACTACAATATAATTATTTTTATTGTCAATTACTGATATTGCATTAGCTAACCTATCAGAGCCAATTTGTTTCCTATTAACTTTTATACTTAATAATTTACTTAAATTAAGATTTTTTAACTCATTACAATTTGTATTAAAATATAATTTAAAATAATTTTTAATTTTCTTGTAACAGTTAGGAACAACAGAGCAGAATAAAATTTTTTTTAATTTCTTATCATATTTTCTCAAAAAATTTAAATTTTTTTTTAAATATTTTAAATTGACTTTATTTGTAGATAGTCTGATTTTTTTGACAATATTTTTATTTTTGTAAACACAGATTTTTATATCTGTATTTCCAATATCTCCAATAATGTAAAAATTAGGCATAATAAGAATATTTTTTTTCGAAGTTATTTTTTATAAAATTTATAATTTTAGATTTATTAATTTTATTATTATATTTATTTATATAAGTAGTTTCATATTCTTTTATTGTTGGACTACTTTTTATATTAATACCTACTCCAATAATTAGAAATTTAATTTCATTATAATAAATTATTTCTTGAAGAATTCCGCATACCTTTTTATTCATTATTTTTAAATCATTTGGTAGTTTAATATTGATTTTATATGGAACAATATTTTTTAAAATATTTTTTATTATTTTAAGATTTGAAAATGTAATTTTTTTTAAATTTAAACTTTCGCTAATAGGAAAAAAAATTGAAATAAAAAGATTTCCTCTTCTAGAAACCCATTTTTTTCCCCTTTGTCCTTTTCCATTAGTCTGGATATCGCTAGTAACTATACCTTGTTTTATGTTTTGTTTGATTAATCTTATTGCTGTATCATTAGTGCTTTTGACACCCTTATAAGAATATATTTTGAGTTTCATTAATTAATGTTTATTTGTGAAATTATATCTACTATTCCACTTGGATATATAAAGTAAGCAAGAATGAAAAAAGTTGATGCTACTAGTGTAAATTTTAAACCTAAATTATGTTTCGACTCAAATTTTTCTTTTTCTGGATCGAAATATATAATTTTGATTATTCTTAGATAATAAAAAGCAGCGATTACTGTTGCTAGCAGTCCAACTATTGCTAAAAAATACATTTTTTCATTTATTACAGCCACAAAAATATAGAATTTTGCAAAAAAACCAGCTAGTGGTGGTATTCCCGCTAAAGAGAATAGCACAACAAGCAATGATAATGACAATAACGGATGATTTTTTGAAAGACCCGATAAATCATCTATGTTCTCATAATATTCATCGTTTCGCTTAAGCATAAACAAACAACTAAAAAACGCTAAATTCATGACAAGATAAATTGTTATATATGTAATAGAGCTCTGCACACCTTGCGTTGTACCTGTAGATAAACCTGCAAGAGCGTATCCCATATGACTAATTGAGCTGTAGGCTATTAGTCTTTTTAGATTTTTTTGACCAATTGCTGCTACTGCTCCGAATACCATTGATGCAATAGACAAAAATATAATTATCATTTGCCACTGATCACCTAATTCATAAAAAGGAATGTATAGAAATCTAATAAATACGGTTAATGCAGCAATTTTTGGAAGTAATGCGAAAAAGACTGTTACAGATGTTGGTGAACCTTGATAAACATCAGGTGCCCACATATGGAAAGGAACAGCAGAAATTTTAAAAGCTAATCCAACTAAAATAAATACTATTCCAAAAGTTAATCCGTATTCTATTTCTTTTGTATTAACCATAATTTGATTAAAATTAGTCGTTTCTGAAAAACCATAAATAAGTGAACACCCATATAATAAAAGTCCAGATGAAAGAGCACTTAAAACAAAATATTTTAATCCAGATTCTGTTGATAGTAAATTATCTCTATTAAATGATGCTAACACATATAATGCTAATGATTGCAATTCTAATCCCATGTAAAAAACAATAAGATCATTTGAACTAATCATCACCATCATGCCTAAGATTGAGCATAAAATAAGAATTGGATATTCAATTTTGCTAATTTTACTAATCTGAATGTATTTTGATGATGACAGCATTACAAAAATCCCAGACAAAATTAAAAGAATTTTCATAAATCTAGCTAAACTATCTATATTGTAACTATTATTGAATAATGATGATTGAATTTGTGTGTCTAAATTAATTATTAATGCTAAAGCAGCAACTAAACTTACTGTTGTTAAATTATAAACTAGTTGAGAACTATTTTTCTTAAATACCCCAAATATTAATAAAAACATAATCATTATTGATATAAATAACTCTGGAATTATAAGTTGTAGATTTTCCATTAATCGCCTAATGCTAATTTATTAATCTTGTCTAAATCATTCATATCTATCATGTTTGCAACTGATACCTCTATAGAGTTAATCAAAGGTTCTGGATAAAAACCGAAAAATATAATCGGTAATACTAAAAGCCATAATGTAACAATTTCAAATCTTTTTAAATCAACCATTTTTTTTACATCTTCATTAATTAATTTTCCAAAGATTATTCTCTTATATAACCAAAGCATATATGCCGCCCCCAAGATCACTCCTAGACTTGCAATCGTTGCTACAAGTATATTCTTTTTAAATGCACCCATTAAAACTAAAAATTCACCAATAAAACCACTTGTTCCAGGTAATCCAAGAGCTCCTAAAGTAAAAACCATAAAAACTATTGCGTACTTTGGCATTATAGAAACTAAGCCTCCATATCTATTTATAAGTCTTGTATGAAGTCTATCGTAAACAACTCCAACACATAAAAATAGTGCTGCAGATACCAAACCATGACTTATCATTTGGAAAATACTTCCTTCTATTCCTTGCTGTGTCATTGTGAAAATACCTAGTGTTACAAATCCCATATGAGCTACGGACGAATAAGCTATTAGTTTTTTCATATCTTGAACCAGCAGTTGGTGCCTCTACATGAGCATCTGGTAACCATGTATGCACTGGCCACATTGGTGTTTTAACAGCAAAGGAACTAAAAAATGCTAGCCATAATAAATTTTGGTACTTAGCGTCGATACCCAATTCGTATAACTTAATGACATCAGTTGTACCAGTTATCCAATATATTGATATAATAGCAACCAGCATTAAAACTGAACCTAGCAAAGTATATAAAAAGAATTTAAATGCTGAATAAACTCTTCTTTCTCCACCCCATATACCAATAATTAAAAACATTGGAATAAGACCAGCCTCAAAAAATAAATAAAATACAACTAAGTCCAACGAGCAAAAGACACCAATCATAAATGTTTCAAGTATCAAGATTGCTATTAAAAAATCTTTTAATCTATTTTTGATAGTTGCATTTACAGTTATTACACAAATTGGAGTAATGAATGTTGTAAGTAAAATAAATAAAATTGATATCCCGTCTACTCCAACTTTGTAATTAACAAATCCTGAAATCCATTCTCTTTCTTCAACAAACTGAAAGTCAACTATAGATTTATCAAAAACAATCCATAAATATAAAGACAAGAAAAAATTAGCTAAAGTTATAAAAAGGGCAACATATTTGCTACTTTGATATTGAGAATTAGACGATCTAACAAAAAAAATAAATAAGGCTCCTATTGTTGGAAGTAAAATTAATGATGATAGAATTGGGAAATTCATATTATTTTACTATTAATAAAGTTAATAAAATTGAAAAACCTAGAAGCATTATAAAGGCATACTGATAAATATAACCTGATTGAAACTTTACTGCTTTAAAAGAAAAAAGTTTTACTAAATTTGAAATTCCATCTGGTCCAAATTTATCAATTATTAATCCATCAATTTTTTTCCAAAGAAATATTCCAAAACTTTTTGAAGGTTTAATAAAAATTTGATCATACAATTCATCAAAATACCATTTTTTTTGGAGAAAAATGTAAACTGGCATGTTAATGGAAACTATTTCATTTACAATTTTAGTATTTTTAACAAATAGATAATATGACAATGGAATTGTTAAAACTACTAATGTAGGAGTTAAAAACAAAAACCAAGTTGGAGGATGTTCTTTTCCTAATGGTTCTAGAAATTTTATAGACTCTCCCCAAAAGTTGTACATTGTATCATGACCTATAAATAATTCTTTAAATAAAAATCCTGAAAAAACAGCACCGACTGCTAATAACACCAAAGGTAACATCATACTTAATGGAGACTCGTGCATTGTATCAATACTAAGATCTTTATTTTTGTAATCTCCATGAAAAGTTTTAAATATTAATCTCCATGAGTATATAGAAGTCATTACAGCAGTTAATACACCTATACCAGCAGCATAAATTCCAAATTTTGTTTCACTTATATAAGCAAATTCAATTATTGCATCTTTAGAATAAAAACCTGATAAGAAAGGAAATCCTGTTAAAGCTAAAGTACCAACAACCATTAATGCATAAGTGTAGGGTAATTTTTTAAATACTCCCCCCATCTTAGTAACATCTTGTTCATCTTTAAATGAATGAATTACTGATCCAGAGCCTAAGAAAAGTAGAGCTTTAAAAAAAGCATGTGTAAATAAATGAAACATTGCAACATTATATGCACCTACACCTGCTGCAAAAAACATGTATCCCAATTGACTACATGTTGAATAAGCGATAATTTTTTTTATATCTGTTTGCACTAATGCAACTGTAGCTGCAAAAAAAGCTGTGGTCATTCCAACTAATGTGATTACAGACAAAGCTAATTCTGAGTACTCATAAATTGGAGAACATCTAACTACTAAAAAAACTCCTGCAGTTACCATTGTGGCTGCATGAATTAATGCGGATACTGGTGTTGGACCTTCCATAGCATCTGGTAACCATGTATGAAGCAAAAATTGAGCTGACTTTCCCATTGCTCCAATAAAAAGTAATAAACAAATTAAATCTATTGTATTAAATTCAAAAGATAGAAAATTTATTTTTTGATCTATAATTTCAGGTATTTTAAGAAAAACTTCGTCGTAATTTACTGTGCCAAAAATATAAAATATTAAAAAAATACCTAATGCAAAACCAAAGTCCCCAACTCTATTTACTATAAAAGCCTTAATAGCAGCAGCATTAGCAGTTTCTTTTTTATACCAAAAACCAATTAAAAAGTACGAGCAAAGACCAACTCCTTCCCATCCGAAAAATAATTGCAAAAAATTATCTGATGTTACTAAGGTTAACATAGCGAATGTAAATAATGATAGATAGGACATGAATCTTGGTTTATGTGGGTCATGAGACATGTAACCAACAGAATAGATATGAACTAAGGATGAAACTAGAGTAACTACAACTAACATTACTGCAGAAAGAGCATCAACTTTAATTGACCAATTTACATTTAAAGATCCTGAATTTATCCAAGTTGCGATAATTGCATTATGCTCATATCCTGATGAAACAACTTTAAAAAATATGAACAAAGATAATAATGCCGAAATAGAAACCAAAATACACGTGATTAATTGCGATAATCTATCACCAATGGTTTTGCCAAAGAAACCCGATATGATTGAACCTATCAAAGGTAAAAATAATATTAAGTATTCCATTTACCCTTTCAATCTGTCGATTTCTTCAACTCTTATTGTTCCAGAATTTCTGTAGTAAACTACAATAATTGCAAGTCCTATTGCGGCCTCAGCTGCAGCCACTGTTAATATGAATAATGTGAAAACCTGGCCACTCAAATCGTTAATAAAAATAGAAAAAGATACTAAATTTATATTTACAGCTAAAAGTATTAATTCAATACTCATCAATATAACAATAATATTTTTTCTATTTAGAAAAATACCCACAATACCAATTGTGAATATAATAGCAGCGAGAGTTAAGTAATGTCCAAGACCAATACTAAGCATCTATTTTAACTCCTTTATTATTTTCAACATCAACTAATTCAATACCATCTTTTCTATCTCTAGATATTTGTTTGAAATAACTTTGTCTTTTTACTCCAGATCTTTGTCTGAAGGTCAATACAATTGCTCCGATCATGGCTACCAATAAAACCATTCCAGATAATTGAAACAAATGAATATAATCAGTATATATAACGCTTCCTAAAGATTGAGTATTTGTTAAGTCAGTATTTATTTCAATCGCAATTGAATCTAACAAATCTGGTTTATATTTCCATCCACCTATAACAATAATTAATTCAAAAAATATAATTATACTTACTAATAGACCAACTGGAATATGGGAACTTCTTCCACTAGAATTAAACCATTCATTTTTTTGTTGAGCAACATTTAACATCATAACCACAAATAAAAATAATACTGCCACTGCTCCAACGTACACAATAAGCATTATCATTCCTAAAAATTCGGCACCAATCATGATGAATAGGCAAGAAATACTAATAAAGTCCAATATTAAAAAAAAAACTGAGTTAACTGTGTTTTTCGAAACAGTTACCATAATTGCAGAGACAATTGCAATCAGTGAAAATATATAAAAGACTATTGCGTGAGCAATCATTGATTATCTGTGGGAGCTATCAGCATTAATATTTGCTGCTAAAATATTCTCCCATCTATCTCCATTCTCTAACAACTTTTCTTTGTTATAGTAAAGTTCTTCTCTTGTTTCTGTAGCAAATTCAAAATTTGGACCTTGCACAATCGCATCAACTGGACAAGATTGTTCGCACAAACCACAATAAATACATTTTAACATATCAATATCATAACGAGTAGTTTTTCTACTTCCATCTTCTCTCTCGCTAGACTCTATTGTTATAGCCTGAGCAGGACAAACAGCTTCACATAGTTTACAAGCAATACATCTCTCCTCACCATTTGGATATCTTCTTAGCGCATGTTCTCCTCTTGCTCTAGGACTAATTGAACCTTTTTCAAATGGATAATTAATTGTTTTTTTTGGTTTAAATATCTCTTTTATTGCCATGATTAATCCTGTTAAAAAATCAATCATAAAAATTGTTTTGAAAAATCTTATTAAGCTCATTCTAATTCCCCGGTAATAAATCAAAATACATTAAAAAACTTGCAGTTAATACTACATAAATCAATGAAAATGGTAGAAAAATTTTCCATCCAAGTTTCATTAATTGATCATACCTGTATCTAGGTACTATTGCTTTTATCAAAGCAAATAAGATAAATAAAAAGAGTATTTTTAAGATTAACCATATTGGAGCCGGAATAACATTAAATGGAAATAAATCTATAGGAGATAACCAGCCACCAAGAAATAAAATGGATCCCATTGCACACATAAGTAAAATGTTAGCATACTCCCCTAACCAAAACATTGCATACATCATTCCAGAGTATTCTGTCTGGTAACCTGCAACTAACTCTGCTTCAGCTTCGGGCAAATCAAAAGGTGGTCTGTTCGTTTCTGCTAAGGCTGAAATAAAAAATATTATAAACATTGGGAATAGAGGTATTACAAACCATAAATCTTTTTGAGCTAAAACGATGTCACTTAGATTTAATGAACCTACACAAAGTAATACATTTATAATTATTACACCTATGGAAACTTCATAAGAAACCATTTGAGCAGCTGATCTAATTGCTCCTAGAAAAGGATACTTTGAATTAGATGCCCATCCACCCATAATTATTCCATAAACACCTAAAGATGAAACTGCAAAAAGATATAAAATACCGACATTGATATCTGCTAGTACAAATGTTTCACTAAAAGGAATTACCGCCCAAGCAATTAAAGCCAAAGTCATTGTAACTATTGGGGCTAATATAAATATAACTTTATTTGAGCTTGCTGGAATGATTATTTCTTTAAAAATGTATTTTAATGCGTCAGCTAATGTTTGAAATAATCCAAATGGACCAACAACGTTAGGACCTCTTCTTTTTTGAACAAATGCCCATACTCTTCTATCTAACCAAACAATCATTGCAACAGATACTAAAACTGGGATCAATAGAAACAGAATTCTATAAATTTGTTCAAAAAATATAAATAGTTCAGCCATTAATTATCGGTTCCAGTTTTTGGTAAACTCATTCTAATATTTTTACACTCTGACATTGTTTTTGATGCTCTCGCTATTACATTTGAGTGATAATAATCAATCTCTTCAGTAATAATTTTTTCTGATTTAAAATTATATTCAGGCACCTCAAAATCAGCTTCATTTTTATTATTAAGATTTAAATAATTTATTAATGAATCGATAAGTTGATTTTTATCTTTATATAAATTTTTTCTCTTAATGAATGAGGACAATTCATTTATTATTTGCCAATCCTCTTTCGCTTCACCTGGTGGATATGATGCCTTGTAGGCTTTTTGTAATTTTCCTTCTAAGTTTGTAAAATAACCATCTTGTTCTGTGTAAGTAGCACCAGGCAAAATTACATCAGCAATACTTGCACCTTTATCACCGTGACTACCTATATATATTATAAATTCATTTTTTTTCTCAAAATTTAAATTATCTTGGCCAAATAAAATTAAAATTTCAAAGTTATTGTTTTCTAATTTATCCAATATTTCGTAGCTAGAATTTTTTGACAATACATTTAAGTCATATGAGCCTACTGTGGATGAATTTTTTGATAATATATTTAATGCATTCCAATCATCAGAAATTTTATTATTTACTAATAGATAATTTTTGAATTCTTCAAAAATATAAGGTGCCGACTTAAGTTTAAGAACTGATTGTCCAAAAATTATACTTGGATATTTCGATTTTTTAATTTTTTCTGAAATTTCATGCTTATTATCAATGATATCTTTTATAGTTTCGGTGTTATTTGCTATAACTTGGTAAGGATAAGTTAAATCACCAACATCACCTAAAGATATAATTTCGGTCTTATTTTTTAAATAATTTTTTCTAATTCGTGAGTTTAATATTGTAGCTTCAAATCTTGGATTTGTACCTATTAGAATTATTAAATCACTTTTTTCTATTCCTTCAATGGAACTGTTAAATAGATAATTACTTCTTACATTTGTATTAATATATAATTTTTCATATCTAGATTCCAAATTTTCAGACTTAATCGTTTTTTCAAAAAAATCTTTTGCTGCATAAGTAGTTTCCATATTTGTCATATCACCTATAAATCCAGCAATTTTTTCAGACTTTGTTTTTGAAATTCTTTCAGATACAGCTTTAAAAGCTTCATCCCAACTTGATGGCTTTAATTTATTATTAATCTTAACATAGGGTGTATCTAATCTTTGATTTTTTAAGCCATCACATGCATATCTAGTTTTATCTGATATCCATTCTTCATTTATTTCTTCATTAATTCTTGGAAGAACTCTTTTAACTTCCCATCCGTATGTATCTACTCTTATATTTGATCCAACAGCATCCATCACATCAATTGTCTCAGTTTTTTTTAGTTCCCATGGTCTAGCTTCGAAGACATAAGGCTTTGATGTAAGTGCACCGACAGGACATAAATCAATAACATTAGCTGAGAGTTCAGACTCCATTGCCTTTTCTAAATAAGTAGTAATTTGCATATTCTCACCTCTACCAATTGCTCCAAGTTCAGGAACTCCAGCAACTTCGGTTGCAAATCTAATACATCTTGTACAATGAATGCATCTTGTCATTTGAGTTTTAATTAGTGGACCCATATATTTTTCAGGTACATATCTTTTATTTTCTTTAAATCTTGATTTATCAATTCCGTAATACATAGATTGATCTTGTAAATCACATTCCCCACCTTGATCACATACTGGACAATCTAGTGGATGGTTTGCTAGTAAAAATTCCATTACACCTTTTCTTGCTTTTTTTACTTTTTCAGTATTAGTTTTAAGTACCATCCCCTCTGCAGCAGGCATTGCGCAAGATGCGATTGGTTTAGGAGATTTTTCCATTTCAACTAAACACATTCTACAATTTCCAGCTATTGATAATTTTTCGTGATAACAGAACCTTGGTATCTCTGCTCCAGCTTGT
>LUMR01000255.1_pt1 | contig 14618 bp, 14 predicted proteins | sample 730041 | NCBI WGS metagenome assembly LUMR01 (sample SAMN03860258, study PRJNA289734) | marine metagenome | biome: seawater column; feature: ocean; material: water; isolation source: Red Sea water column Station 12 - depth 10m | place: Saudi Arabia: Red Sea | collected 2011-10-15 | depth 10 m | reverse complement strand
TTAATTTTTTCCAATGTTCTTGTAATAAATCTGGGTGTTAAAGTTTTAACAGGATTAACTGAAGTTTTTAAATTTTTTGGAGGTCCTTTGATCTTGAAACTTACTCCAAATACTCCCTCACCAGTTTTTTTTCCAACTAGTATTTCACCTAGCACAGGTAATGAGCCGATAAAATTATTAATTGTTGTGGCTGGCACCAATGTGCCCTTTAAACTAATTAATTTGTTTTTTTCAACATAGCCCTCCATTAAAATAGATATTGCTGGACCAATTGCATAAATCTCATCAATGGTTGTCAAATTACCCTCATTCTTAAAGTTCATCTCGAATTCTGTGAAACGTATTCCTTCTCCAGACAAAATATCTGCAATACCTTGTAAAGATGCCAGGGTAAGAATTTTTGTCAATATAGGCAGCTCTTTTAATTTGAAATCATAAATTTTTATTTGTGAAACAGATTTTTTTGATTTTTTTGAACTATAAAAATCGAGTGATCCCTCATCGAAACCCTTAATAAATTTATATCTTTTTACAAAAGGTTTTGCCTCATCAACAAACAAGGTGGTGATTTTATTATTATCAACACTATTAATTGTGAATTTAAGTTTTTTATTTTTTGAAAAACTCCCTATTAAGTTAGCTTTTTGTATTTCACTATTTTTAATTGAAATATCTCCTTTAAAATCTCTTAGATAATACTCACTATCTAAAAAAATTTTTTCAATATCAATTTCCAAATTACTATTTATATCTATAATTTTTGAACCTTTATCATCATTTGATAATAAATCCTCAATAAAATTATCAGCGTTAAAACTAGACCCAGTTAAAAAATATTTTTTTTTACTTTTTTTTAATGTTAATAAATTTTTTTGTCTGTCTTGATCAAAATAATCTAGATCTACCTCATCTAATCCAGAAATTTGAAGTTTTTCATTAAAGACTAAATCTTTTATTTTAATAAAGTTTTCATCCTCATTTAGATTAAAAGATTTTATTACTAGTTCGTTATTCTTATTTTGAGACCCTTTGAAATTTAAGACAATTTCATTTTCCTCCTTTTTTTTGTAATTTAAATAATCAACCTTAAAAGGGTTATCTTTTATTCTTAAAGTTATTTGAAAGTTTTTAGTTTTGTCCTTATTTGAAAAAAAATAATCTATATCATCATTATCAACTTGATATAGTAAGTTTCCATTTCCTTCAAAAGTAAAGTTATTCTTTTCATATTTTAATTTAATTTTTTGATTAAAAAAAGAGATTGTATTTTTTTGTTTAGGAAAAAATCTTTTTAATTTAAAATTATTAGGTATGATTAATTCATGAACTAATATTTCTGAATTAATTTTAAAATTTTCAAATTTAAATCCTTTTTGTATTTCAAAAGAAAAATTATTATCGGAACTCAATGATATTTTTTCTATTTCAAAATTTGGTAAAAATGGTTTGATTAATAAATCTATATTTCTTTTTTCTAAATCAGACTTTTTATGCGCAAAGGTACCATCTACAAAAAAATCATCATTCTTTTTTTTAATTGATACCTTTTCTGAAGAAATTCCTATCTTATCAAATTTAAAATTAAGATCTTTTAGTAAAAAATTATTTCTACTATAATCAAAAATAAAGTCTAATTTTTGTAGATTGTATTTTTTCAATACATTTAATTCAACATCTTTAACAATACCATTAATTTCATAATTCCTCTTAATATTTCCATTTGAAAATAAATATTAATAATGATATAGTTATAAAAAGTTTAAGAAATATTTTCATTATGTTTGGTACAGCGATTGTTCTAAAAATTCATCAATTTCCCCATCTAAAATCTTATCTGGATTAGAGCTTTCAAAGTTAGATCTATTATCTTTTACTAATCTATATGGTTGTAAAACATAAGATCTTATTTGATGTCCCCAACCTATTTCAGATTTTGATGACTCGGTATTTTCATTTTCTTTTTCTTTTTTTTTTATCTCAAAATCATAGAGTCTTGCTCTAAGCATGTTCATGCATGTCTCTTTATTTTTATGTTGAGATCTTTCATTTTGACATTGGACTACAATTTTAGATGGTAAATGTGTAATTCTAACTGCACTATCAGTTGTATTAACATGTTGGCCACCAGCACCACTAGATCGATATGTGTCAATTCTCAAATCTTTATCTTGAATTTCAATATTAATATTTTCATCCACAACTGGATAAACCCAAATACTAGCAAAACTAGTATGGCGTCTTGCACCTGAGTCAAATGGGGAAATTCTTACTAACCTGTGAATTCCAGACTCTTTTTTTAACCAACCAAATACATAATCACCTTCAATTTTAATTGTTGAGGATTTTATACCTGCCTCATCACCCTTATGTTCACTTATTAATGTTGATTTATAATTTTTATTATCAGACCATTTTAAATACATTCTTCTCAACATATCTGCCCAATCTTGGCTCTCAGTACCTCCAGCGCCAGCATGAATTTCTATGTAACAATCAAAAGAGTCAGACTCATTTGATAAAAAACAATTAATTTCATTTTTTTTTGCTAATTTTCTTAAATTCTTGATACTTTCTAAAACCTCATTTTGTATGCTGGTATTATTTTCCTCTAAAGCTAATTCATACAAATCTCCTAAGTCTTTTAGTTGATTTAAAGAACTTTTGTAAGAACCAACCAAATCCTCATACAATTTTTTTTCTTTAAGTATTTTTTTTGAGTTAGACTTATCCTGCCAAAAATTAGGATCAAGAATTATTTTATTGTGACTTTGTAATTTTAAATCTATCTTATTTTTATCAAAGATACTCCTTAACTCTTTGATTTATTTTTTCTATCTCTTTTTTATAATCTGTATATTTATGATCCATTAGTAAAACTTTAATATATTATTCGTATCTAATCTATTATTATTTGAATATAGCACTTTGCCATCAATAACATTCTTGCTTTTATATGCTTCTAAAATTGTATCTTTAGATGAAAATTTTGCTTTTTGACCTGTCGTCGGGTCAACTACCATCATTGTAATTCCATCAGCAACTTTAAATGGTCGAGCGTCAGATTTTCTAATAGCTGATTCGATAAATTCCTTAAAAATTGGTAGTGCTGTTTTTGAACCAGTTTCAAATTTTCCTAAGGGTTGAGGATTATCCATACCCACATAAACTCCAATAACATAATTTGAGGTGAACCCAATAAACCATGCATCAGTATTTTTATTAGTTGTTCCTGTTTTGCCCGCAAGATTCAAATTTAAATCTCTTAGTTTTTTTCCTGTTCCTCTTTTTACAACACCCTCTAGCAAAGAAGTAATTTGGTAGGCTGTCTGAGGAGAAAATACTTGTTTAAAATTATTTCCTACATTAGGAAAATCTTTACCAGTATATGAAAGTTTATCGCAATTTAAGCATGATCTATTTTCATTATTTAAAATTGTGTTTCCCTCACTATCCTGAACACGATCAATCAAAATTGGTGAAACTAATTTTCCTCCATTTACAAAAGCTGAATATGCAGATGTGAGTTTTAACAAAGTTGTTTCGGCAGAACCTAGGGAAATAGATAAAAGCTCATCAGGATTTTCATAAATGCCAAGATTTCTAGAAAATTTGGCAACTTTATCTACACCTAGATTCTGTGCAATTCTTACTGTCATTAAATTTCGTGACTTTTCCAAACCAATTCTCAAAGTAGATGGCCCATAAAATTTTTTTCCATAATTTTCCGGCTTCCACATTTTTAAATCAGTTCCTTGATCTAAAACTAACGGTGCATCTAAAACTAATGAAGAAGGAGTGTAATTATTTTCAAGAGCTAAAGCGTAAACGAATGGTTTAAATGCTGAACCGGGTTGCCGCAAAGCTTGTGAAGCCCTATTAAACTCACTATTTTTAAAACTAAATCCACCGCTAAGAGCAACGACTCTACCTGTGAAAGGATCCATCACAACTATACCACCATTTATTTTTGGTAATTGTTTAAGGCTAAACTTGTTATCTCTTATATTCTTAACATAGATTATGTCTCCCACTCTAAAAAGATCATCTAATTCTTTTTTAGTCCAAGAAATATTATTGTAATCTATAATTCCTTTGATCTTATCTTTTGTTTCTATTTCTAAAGAAAATTTGGAAATCTTTTTTATTATTGCAATTTTCCAATCAATTGAATTCTCTAGATCGTATTTATCTAAACCAACAGACCAATTTTTAGAATATGATTTATTCAATAATGGACCACGCCAACCTTTACGTTTATCATATTTGATTAATCCATTTCTTAAAGAGTTTGTTGCTATTTTTTGTAATTCTAGATTTATTGGTGTGTTTATATTAAAGCCTTGATTATAAACTTTTTCATATGATAGAATTTCAATGATATTTTTTCTTACATCTTCAATATAATATTGAGCATCTTCCAAATAAACTCTTTTAGTTTTTTTTAATTGAATATCTTTTTTCCTAAAATTTTGATAATTTTCCTCTGTTATAAAATTATTGTCTAATAAATTTTTTAAAACTAAATCTCTTCTAAATTTTGCTAATTCAATATTTCTATATGGATTGTATTTGCTTGGCGCCTTAGGTAATGCAGCTAATAAAGCAGCTTCTTCATAATTCAGTTCTTTTATTGATTTGTCAAAATACTCAAGACTTGCAGCAGCTACTCCATAAGCCCCACTGCCAAGATAAATTTGATTTAAATATAGCTCAAGTATTCTTTCTTTCGATAATGCTCTTTCAATTCTAAATGCTAAAATGGCCTCTTTAATTTTTCGGTTTAAACTGACTTCATTAGTTAAAAGAAAGTTTTTTGCTACTTGTTGAGTAATTGTTGAAGCACCTTCTAGTCTTTTAGATGTAAGAACATTTTTAATATTATTTACAATTGCTCTTAAAACCCCTTTAGCATCAACTCCTGGATGAGAAAAAAAATTTTTATCTTCAGCAGATAAGAAAGAATTAATAACATTTTTTGGAATTGAACCATAAGGAACAAATATTCTTTTCTCTTTTGAAAAATCTGCAACTAAATCACCATTTCCAGAATAAACCTTGCTTGAGACAGGAGGTTTGTAATTTTTTAAAAATTTGTAATCAGGTATATTGTTAGAAAAATTCCATAAAATAGCTAAAACAATTATTGATGAAATTAATGAAAAACTAATAAAACCAATAAATAAATTCTTTAAAATTTTGCTCATTTTGTTTCCATTATATAAGGGAATTTGTTAAAGATAAGGCATAAGAATACAAACAAAATTTTAATAATTTATGAATCAATCAAAAAAAATGTTATGGAAAAAAATTTATATATCGATGCTTCGCATCCAAACGAGATTAGAATTGTACTCAAATCAGGTGAAAAAATTGAAGATTATGAGTATGAAGGTATAAAAAATAATCTAATAAAAAATAATATCTATTTAGGTAAAGTAAGTCGTATAGAACCATCTTTGCAAGCTGCGTTTGTTGATTTCGGGAGAGAACGTCATGGCTTTTTATCCTTCAACGATATTCAGTCTGATTATTATCAAATTCCACAAAGTGATTTAGAAAAAATAAAACAAGAAGAGGAAAGAGTCCGAGAGGAACTATCAAAAAAAGTTGAAGCTAAAGAGGAAGAAAATTTAGCTGAAGGCAAATTAGAGATTGAGGATCCCTTGGAAAAAAAAGATCCAATAGAAAAAAAAGATCCAGAGGAAAAGGGAAATTCAGAAAATGAAAAAGAAAAAAAATATGAAAGTAAATTTAGATTCAAAAGATACAAAATCCAAGAAGTAATAAAACCTAATCAAGTAATTTTAGTTCAGGTTATAAAAGATGAGCGTGGTCAAAAAGGTGCTGCTTTAAGTACGTTTATTTCTATTGCAGGCAAATATATAGTTTTAATGCCTAACACACCTAAAGGTGGAGGAATTTCGAGAAAAATTTTTAATCCTGCAGATCGAAAAAAAATAAGAAGTATTTTAAATGAAATTGAAATTCCAAAAGAAATGGGGCTTATAGTAAGAACCGCTGGAAGTAACAAAACTAAAAATGAAATTAATCATGATTTAGATACACTTATTAATAACTGGAATCAAATTAAGGAAAATGCCTTAAGCTCTATAGCACCCTCATTAATTCATCAAGAAAGTGAAATAATTAAAAGAACTTTAAGAGATATGTATGATGAAAACACAAAAAATATAATTATTGAAGGTAATGAAGGTTATAAAAAAGCTCAAAATTTTATGAAAATGATGATGCCTTCTCATGTAAAAAAAATAAAAAAATACAGAGGAAAAAAACCTTTATTTATTGAAGAGGGAATTGAACAGAAATTAAATCAAATATTTGAAAGTGAAATAAAATTGAACTCAGGTGGTTACTTGGTAATTAATCCTACAGAGGCCTTGGTTTCCATTGATATTAACTCTGGAAGTTCAATTAAACAAAAAAATGTGGAAAGCACTGCTTTAGATACAAATCTTGAAGCAGCAGATGAAATAGCAAGACAAATAAAAATAAGAGATTTGTCAGGACTTATCATAATAGATTTTATTGACATGCTTAGTTATGGTAATCGAAGATTAGTAGAAAGACGACTAAAAGAAAAGTGTAGATCTGATCGAGCCAGAATTCAAATTGGAAGAATATCAAATTTTGGTCTTTTAGAAATGTCTCGACAGAGATTAAGAGAAAGTGCAGTAAAATGGAATATCAAACTAACAGATGAGTCTTTTGCGCTAAAAATTCTTAAATTAGTTGAATTAAAAGCAGTTTTAAATAAAGCTAAATTTGTAGATTTAAAGGTTTGTAAAAAAATTTCTGATTTTCTAAAAGAAAATTTTATTGAAGACCTTACTTACTTTGAAAAAAAGAATAAAATGAAAATTGATATAATATCGGATAATAGTTTAATAATTCCTGAATATATTATCGATATTAAAAATAAATCTAAGAAAACTATTGAACTTATTGAACAATTTGAAAAATTAAAAAATCTTGAGGAGCAAAAAGTAAATAATGTTATTGAATTAAAAGATAAGAAGAAATTTAAAAAGAAAACTTTTAGAAAAAGAAAATATTATAAAAAAGCTAAATAATTCCAGACTTTGGTGAAGATGGATTTCCGTATAGAGTTTTTTTTATTCTTCCAGATAAATAAGATTGGCGACCAGCAATAACCGCATTTTTAAATGCTAAAGCCATTTGAAATGGTTTTTTTGCTTTAGCAATTGCAGTGTTTACTAAAACCCCATCACATCCTAGTTCCATAGCTATAGCTGCGTCTGAGGCTTGTCCAAGCCCAGCATCAATTATTAATGGTAATTTTGTTTGCTTCCTTATTATCTTAATATTAATCTCGTTAAGTATACCTAAACCGGAGCCTATTGGAGCAGCTAAAGGCATAATTGCGCATGCCCCAGAATTTTCTAATCTTTTTGCCATTAAAGGATCATCATTGCAATAGACCATAACTTTAAAACCCTCTTTAGTTAATATCTCAGTAGATTTAAGTGTTTCAATCATTTCTGGAAATAAGTTTTTTTTATCACCTAAAACTTCAAGTTTTACCAATTTCCATCCACCAATCTCCCGTGCTAATCTTAAAGTTCTTAATGCTTCTTTTGAATTAAAACAACCAGCGGTATTTGGAAGGTAAGTAATTTTTTTAGGATCTATATAATCCATCAATAGTGGTTTTTTTTTATCGGTAATATTTACTCTTCGAACAGCAACTGTGACTATTTCAGCTCCGGATAATTTGATTGCTTTGGCGCACTCATGCATACTTTTATACTTACCAGTTCCAACAATAAGTCTAGAACTAAAATTTTTCTTAGAAATAATAAGTTTATCTTTTTTCAACTTTAACCACCTCCAATAAAATGAACAATTTCTATTTTATCATTATTTTTAAGGTTGATATTTTTAATTTTTTTTTTATCCACTATTTCTTGATTTAATTCAATAGCAACTTTCGCTAATGGAATTTTGTTTTTTTGAACAATATTGAATAATGTTGATTTATTATTGATAGCTTTCAATTTTCCATTTAATTTTATTTTTATTTTTTTTCTCATCGTATATAAATGCTGAATGAATAATAAAATAATTATTATTAATGGTCCAAATATTAATCTATTAGGTGAAAGAGAACAATCACAATATGGATCGATTACTTTTGACAAACTTAAAAAAGAATGCATGGCAAAATCAAAAGAATTGGGACTTTCCACTGAATTTGCACAATCAAATGTTGAGGGGGAATTGGTTAATCTAATACAAAATGCTAGAGAAAAGTTTGATGGGATGATTATTAATGCTGCTGCATTTACTCACACCTCAATTGCAATTAGAGATGCTTTAGAAATTTTTAAAAAACCTATTATTGAAGTACATATTTCAAATATCTATAAACGTGAAGAATTTAGAAAAAAATCTTTAATAAGTGACGTAGTTACTGGTGGAATATTTGGCCTAAATGCTGATGGTTATATTTTAGCCATAATTTCAATGCAAAAGCTAATCCAAAATGAAAATAGATAAAAAAATAATAAAAGAGTTAAGTGATTATTTGGATGAATTTAATCTTACTGAACTGGAGTACACTGAAAAAGATACCAAAATAAAAGTCTCAAAAAATAATATTTCAATCAATAATCAAACAAATCAAACATTATCTAAAGAAATAAGCTCAAATAAAAATTTAGAGAATCAAAATAATATATCTGGAATTGAAGTCACATCACCAATAATTGGTACTGCTTACCATGCACCTGAACCTGGAGCTAAAAAATTCGTAGAGGTTGGAAAGAAAATAAAAAAAGGTGACACTGTTATGATTGTAGAGGCTATGAAAACTATGAATCATGTGCCCTCAAGTTCTGATGGAATAGTAAAGAAGATACTTGTAGCTGATGGTCAACCTGTTGAGTTTGGCCAAACCCTTATCATTTTAGAATAATGTTTAAAAAAATTTTGATTGCAAATCGTGGGGAAATTGCAGTTAGAATTATAAGAGCCTGTAAAGAATGGGGAATCTCCACTGTTGCTGTTCATTCTGACGTAGATAGAGAAAGTATGCACGTTAAATTAGCAGATGAAAGTGTTTGTATAGGCTCTCATCAACCGGCTAATAGTTATTTAAATATTCCTGCACTTTTATCAGCTATAGATTTGACTAATGCTGAAGCAGTTCATCCTGGTTATGGTTTTTTATCTGAAAATGCAAACTTCGCAAAGATACTTGAAGAAAATAAAATCAAATTTATCGGTGCTTCTGCAAAACATATTGAAATGATGGGAGATAAAATTCAAGCAAAAAAAATTGCAAAAGAAAATGGATTACCTGTTATAGAAGGATCTGATGGTGGTGTTCAAGATGTAGCTGCAGCAAAAGACTTGTGTAAAAAAATTGGTTTTCCGGTCTTAATTAAAGCCTCTGGAGGTGGAGGAGGTAAAGGTATGAAAATTGTTCAAAAAGAGGAAGATTTTGAGACAATGTTTTCTACAGCAAAATCAGAGGCAAAAAAATATTTTGGCAATGACGAAGTTTATATTGAGAAATTTTTTCAAAATCCAAGGCATATAGAAGTTCAAATTTTAGCTGGAAAAAATGCAACAATCCATTTACATGAAAGAGATTGCTCAGTTCAAAGAAGACATCAAAAATTAATTGAAGAAACTCCAAGCCCAGTTTTGAACGACGAAATTAGAAAAGATTTATTTGATAGAACAGTAAATATGGTCAGAAAAATTGGTTATCAAGGTGCTGGTACAGTCGAATTTATTTATGAAGATGGAAAATTTTACTTTTTGGAAATGAATACGAGAGTTCAAGTTGAACATCCAGTTACTGAAATGGTTACAGGAATAGATATAATTAAAGAGCAAATATGGATTGCTTTTACTGGTGAAACAGCTCTAAAACAATCAGATATAAATCCTAGGGGCCATGCTATTGAATGTAGAATAAATGCTGAAGATCCAGAAAAAAATTTTCAGCCATCTCCAGGTACAATCGGCATGTGTCATCAACCATCTGGTTTTAGGACAAGAGTAGATGGAGCAATATTTCAAGGTTATAAAGTAACTCCATATTACGATAGTATGATATGTAAACTAATTTGTCATGGTAGAAATAGAGGAGAGGCTATTCAAAGAATGAATAGATCATTAGATGAATTTGTTATTGAGGGTATTACAACAACAATTCCTTTACACAAAAAACTTTTAAGTCATAAAAAATTTATCGAGTCTGATTTTAATGTAAGTTGGCTTGATAATGAAAAGATAGTTTAATAACAGCTTACTAACCAAATATCATATACAGGGTGATCAAATGGAGTTATAGATGGGCTTGATGAAAACATCCAGCCATTAAAAACAAACACATCGTCTTTATCTTTATTTGTTAGATCACTAACTTGAATATAGGCTGTAATTTCTGGATTATCATCAAATTCAGAATTTTTACACTTCATACTTTTAATTAGAAGATCTTTATGTTTTTTTGCCTCTCCGTTTTTAAGTTTAATTAAAATATTTTTTGAGGAAATTTTATCTAAAATTTTTATATTAGTATAGCTTCCTTCTTGATTTTGCTCAGAATATGCAAAAAAAGGTATGATTAAAAAAAGATATATGAATAAATTAAATTTAGTCTTTCCAAGACCTATATTTTTTTTGAATAGCATTTTTGTTTTTATTTGGATAATAAGCTGAGTCTGTGCCAGTTAAATTTTCTTGATGAGGTTTTTGCCAATCATATTTTTTTAATTCATGATTATTTTCTATTTTATTATGAGTAAAATGTATCCATGAATACCACTCAACTGGTATTTTTGATGCGTCAATTTCTGCAGCATAAATCACCCATCTTTTTCCATTTTTAGATTCGTAATATTTATTTCCTAAATGATCTGTACCTACTAATTTACCAAATAAAATTGTTTTTATTCTGGTTCCAAAAGTATCTCGATTCCACCAAGTGAAAATTTTTTTTATGAATGTCAACATAATAAAATTATTTTTTTCAATTTAAAATTGTATAAATTAAATTAGACTAAAATTTGTTTTTGTATATAAATTAATTGATTCATTATTCAAATAAAATTTAAAATAATAACTGAGGTTAAATGGCAAAATATTTAGTTGAAACATATTACACTTGTACTTTTAAAGTAAATCATTATTTAGACGACATTAATGAAACTGAGCTTAAAAATTTAGAAAAACGTGACGATGGTAAATTTGAGGTTCTGGACGTAAAACTTGATAATAGAAAAACCAAAAGCTTAGAATAATCAAGTCAAATAATAATAATTCAGAAAAATCAGGAAAAAGATTTAGTATGCCAGATAGAAGAAAAGGCTACATCCAAAAAGCAACTATTGGTGATCATAAAGTATATTTACACACTGGTGAATACGAAGATGGAAAAATTGGAGAAATTTTTATTGATACAAGTAAAGAAGGTGAATTAGTTAAAGCTCTAATGAATAATTTTGCTATAGCAGTGTCCTTAGGTCTACAATATGGAGTTCCACTGGATGAATTTATAAGTGCTTTTGTTGGTACGAAATTTGAACCTTCCGGTAAAGTTCATGGAAATGATAGAATTTTAACCGCAACATCAATTCTAGACTATATTTTTAGAGAATTAGCTATTTCTTATCAAAATAGAGAAGATTTAGCTCATACACCTTCAATTGGTAATTCAGAAATTTCAAATATTGATGAGCAAAACTCAGATGATCAAAATCAGCTTTTGAAAATAGTAAAAGATATTACTAGTAAAGGTTTTGTAAGAAATAATTATAAAAAAAATTTAGTAGATTTATCAGATGTAAAGATAAATCTAAAAGGTAAAAAATAATCTATTTTTTTATTTTAAGAGCTAGATTAAGCTCCTTTAATTGTTTCTCATCTATTGATGAAGGAGCATTCATCATTAAATCTTGAGCGTTTTGATTCATGGGAAACATAGTTACTTCCCGAATATTTTTTTCGTTTGCCAAAAGCATTATTATTCTATCAATTCCAGGAGCAATTCCCCCATGCGGTGGTGCACCATAACTTAAAGCATTAATCATTCCGCTAAATTTTTCGTCAACTTGATCTTTATCATAACCAGCAATAGCAAATAATTTATACATAAGTTCAGGAATATGATTTCTTATAGCACCAGATGAAAGTTCAATCCCATTACATACTATATCGTACTGATAGGCTAACATATCCAAAGGTTTTTCAAAATTAAGTTTTTTAATATCTCCTTGCGGCATCGAAAAAGGATTATGACTAAATTCAATTTTATTTGTTTGATCGTTTTTTTCAAACATTGGATAATCAACTACCCAACAAAATGCAAAAACATTGTCATCTATCAGATTTAAGTCTTTTGCTATTTTATCTCTAGCCAAACTAGTTATTCGCTCTAAATCCTTTTTTTTACCACAAGCCATAAATATACTATCTCCAACTTTTGCACCTGTTTTTTTCATGATTTCCTCTAAAGACTCTTTTGAAAAAAATTTACCCACTGGCCCTTTTGCAGAAATTCCATTTTCAATAGTGAAATAAGCTAGACCAGAAGCTCCCTCATCTTTGGCCCATCTATCAATATTATCAAAGAAGCTTCTTGGTTTATCTTTCGTATTCTGAGTAACAATACATCTTACATTTGAGCCAGATTTTACAAGTTTTTTAAAGATATCAAAAGAAACATCCTCTCTTGTAAAAGTTTCTGTTATGTCTTCAATTATCAATGGATTTCTAAGATCAGGTTTATCACTTCCATACTTTAAAAGAGCATCTCTATAGGTAATTCTTGGAAATTTTTCTGTTATAATTTTTTTTTTTGAGAATTTTTTAAAGGTGTTAACTAATAATTGTTCAACGACTTTGAAAACATCCTCTTGCTCAACAAAAGACATCTCTAAATCTAATTGATAAAACTCTCCTGGACTTCGATCAGCACGAGCATCTTCATCTCTAAAACATGGGGCGATTTGAAAATATTTATCAAAACCTGAAACCATTATGAGTTGCTTAAATTGTTGCGGTGCCTGCGGCAAAGCATAAAACTTACCTGGATTCAATCTACTTGGTACAAGAAAATCTCTGGCTCCCTCAGGACTAGATGAAGTTAATATTGGTGTTTGAAACTCTAAAAAACCAAATTTATTCATTTCATTTCTGATAAACGAAATAACTTTTGATCTCAAAATAATATTTTCATGAATTTTTTTTCTTCTTAAATCTAAATATCTATATTTTAATCTGATTTCTTCAGAATATTCTTGATCACTAAAAACCGGCATTGGCAATTCTTTGCACTTACCCAAAACAACAAAATTTTCGATAGTGACTTCAATCTCTCCTGTTTCTATCTCTTTATTGATTGTATCAGTTGATCTATCAACTACTTTACCCTCTACATTAATAACTGTTTCAAGTTGTAATTTTTCTAAATCTTTGAAGTTTTTATTTTCTTTATCTACTATACACTGTGTGATGCCATAGTTATCACGTAAATCTAAAAATAAGAGATTTCCATGATCACGCTTCTTATTAATCCAACCTGAAAGTAAAATATTACTTCCGACATTTTTTTTTCTAAGTTCGTTACAATTGTGACTTCTATATTTATTCAATTATTCTCCCAATACCTCTTTAATTGTACTTAAATTTATAGATCTTTTTTTTTTTAAACTTACTTCGTCGATTTTATATATAAAATCAACTATTTTTCCATATGATCTATCAATTCTTTTAATAATATAGTCAATTAATTTTTTATCTATTGATATTTGACGATCAGATAAATTTTTTAAAATTAGAGCGAATAAAAGTTCATCATCAGGTTTATCAATATTTTGAAGTAAAAAATTTTTTGATCTTGATTTTAAATCATTCAACTTAAAATCAATATTTACAATGGAACTTTCAGAGGTAACTATTAAATATTTGTTATCTTGTTCAACTATATTACACAGAGTAAAAAATAAATTTTCATTTATCTTTTCAGACACATTTTCTAAAATAATATTTTGGAAGATTTTTATTTTTTTAAAATCATTATCACATAATAAATTAGCTTCAATTTTAGTTCCTTTATATTTTTTTAAAAAAATATTAATTAAATGTGTCTTTCCAGAAAATTTTTCACCACTAATATTGAGAAAATTTTTTTCCCATTTAGGCCATTTGTTTAATAAATCAAATATTTGTTTATTACTTTTTGATACATAAAAATCATCTTCTTTAAAATTACCATCATAATTAAATTTGATAATTTCTTGATCTATATCTTTCATTGTAAAATCCATGTCTTATTCTGAGTGCTAAAAACAAAATTTTTATCTTTCATTAATTTTAAAAATATATTTGGGGTACCATTAAAAATAATTTGATAATAGATATGGTTTTTATCAAATTTTAAAACAAAATAATCATATACTAAATTTATTTCATTTAATATTTTTTCAAAATTTGAAACTTTCAAATTATCATCAGAATCTAATTTGACAAATATTGGCAGTTTAATTGAGGTATTAATTCTATTAAAGATTTTCCAGTGATCTTCATAAATTGTTTTTAATTTATCTATTAAATCTTTAATA
>LUMR01000148.1_pt1 | contig 14958 bp, 20 predicted proteins | sample 730041 | NCBI WGS metagenome assembly LUMR01 (sample SAMN03860258, study PRJNA289734) | marine metagenome | biome: seawater column; feature: ocean; material: water; isolation source: Red Sea water column Station 12 - depth 10m | place: Saudi Arabia: Red Sea | collected 2011-10-15 | depth 10 m | reverse complement strand
TTAGAAAGATATCAATTTGGTAGAAAAAACTACATCATTCTGAAATTTGAATAATTAGTTTTTTAGATATAATTTATTTCACTTTATTATGGAATTCGCAAAAAAAATCATGACCGAAAAAGCTGAAAAGCTTAATGGTAAAGCAGCAATGCTTGGAATGTTTGCTCTTGTAGGAGCCTACTATTTTACTGGTCAAATTCTTCCAGGTATTTTCTAGTAAAAATCCTTTTTAAATTTTTTCAGGGCTTTATCAAGCCCTTTTTTACTGGATTATGCCCTTTTTAATTATCTAATAATTCAAATAATTTACTTATTAGAAGCTTTCTTTTTGAAAAAGTTTTATCAATATATTTTTTATTCTCTTCTTTTAAAATTTCCTGACCATTTAAGCCTAATCCTTTAAGGACAAACTCTTTATCTTCTTTAATCCAGTTATTTATCATTCCCCCCGTCGTCTCTATATGGAATTGTAATCCGTAAGCAAAATTACCAATCCTAAAAAACTGTTCCTTACAACGTGCACTACTAGCAATGAGTACTGCTTTATTAGGTAATAAAATCCTATCTCCATGCCAATGCAGTACATGAAAAGGGTCTTCAAACAATATTTAAGAATTTCTACATCTCCCCCAGCAGCACTCGCAAGCAACTGAGCACCTAAGCAAACACCGACTATAGGTCTCTCATTTTCTAATTCTTTTTTTATAAAATCTCTTTCTAACTTAAGCCATGGATATTTTCCGCTTCCAATATCTTTAACACCCATTGGTCCACCCATAATTAAAATTAAGTCACCTTTTTTTGTTTGCGGCAGAGCATTTTTATTATCTAAACGAATAATTTCTATTTTTAAATCTCTTTCTTTAGCAAATTGTTCAAAAAGACCAGGCCCCTCTATTTCTAAATGCTGCAAAACTAATAGGCGTTTTATTTCCTTCATTCACTTTCCATTATTTCAGCTGATTCAGAACAGACATTAACGCTAAACCACTTCATTGCCGACCAAGTATCTTCTTGGTATGTACCTGCTGCAATACTTACAAAACAATCATTTTCATACCAACTTCGATAACTGGGAGTTACTCCCGTTCCTTTTAATCTATTTTCTAAGCCTTTTCCATATTTTTTAATAACAAGATTTATAGCTTCATTCTCAATTTCTCTTTGCTTTTCATCAGCAAAACCTCCTAGTGGAGTAAAAAAAAGAATTGATGCAATAAGTAAACGTATCATTGAGTCTTTAGTTTATATGTAGCTGATTTCATATCGATTAATTAATTTTTTAAAATCATCTACTCTCTTTTGTCCATTTTTTAATGGTCTTGAGGAGTCAAGAACGGCTGCACAACATAATTGCCAGCAAGATTTTTCATCTAGTCCCAATTTCTTGCATATATTTTTTGGAGCTTTGATAACTGTATTTATTTCTGCAATATGTTGAGTGGTTTCCCATAATTCTCCTTCAAGAAAATCAATTTCAATACTTGATAATAATTCTGTAGCAACGTAATCCTTAATTAGCTCAGTTAATTCCACGATATTTTATTAAAGCAGATAAGTTAAATAATCTCTTAGTATTTTTATAGCAGGATAAAAAAGAAGGAACTAGTTTCTACCTCATCTTGAATATCCTGTAGATTTTAAGAGACTACATCATTTCGTATTGATCAAGTTTGGTTTTTAATTTTGTTGCTTGTTTAATCAATGACAAAGCTTCTTTTCTGCCTGTTGAATTATTAGCCTGGACTATAAGATCGGCGTATTTCTTTGCGATTTTTTTTTCCATGATTTAAGTTATATAAATACCGTTTTTGAATCTTGAAACTAGCGAGTCACAACTAGAAGTAGATAAGGAGTCAACGGTTAAAACCTCAGAGTCAACAAATTGGAACGGGTTAACTCGTGTTTTTAATTTATAATCAATTAATAAAAAAGCTGTTGGTATCTACGATTACATTGTTTTCAAACCCTGATTTAATTTATAGTTATCCATGAATTGGATTGAAAATTTTCAATCATCTTTTTAATGCAATTAATAAAAAAAAGGGGGTTTTAACCCCCTTTTTTTATAAAAAACATAATTAACTAATTACCTAAACCTAGAGGAGCCCAAAGAGTTGCTTCAGAACCTATAACAGGGACAACTCCTGTAGTTTTTGCATTAGAAACTTTATTTTTAACAATAGGAGTATCTTGTTCTCCTAAAGCTGCCCATAAAGTTGATTGATGAGCGATAACTGGTTGAACTTTTAATGGTTGAGATTGAAAAGAAGGCTTTTGGGTTCTTACAAGTTGGACTCCAAGAGAACCAACAATAAATGCTCCAAGAAAACCTGCAAATACAGCAGTAATATTGTTACTACTTACTGAGGTAGATACGTTATTAGACATAATAGTTATGTGACTAAATTTCATTTTTGACTGAAGTCCCCGTTCCTTGGCTTCAATCTTAATGCGGCTCGTAAAACGAGATGAACGTTTATGTAGTCTACGCTACATTTTAACTATAAGTATAATTTAATTTACAAGATGTTAATGGCAATACAAAAACTTATTAAAAAATAAGAAATTAAATTTTAAAGTGAAGAAAATATATTTGAATTTTTTTGAGTAAAAAATAATTGATTATTTTCATAATTGTTTGCAGAATAACTTTCGGAAACAACAGTTCCGTGAGTTACCCCAAAAATAAAACCAAGTAAGATCGCTAAACGCATCCAAGAATATAAATTTGAAGTTAATTTCCCTCGAATTAAGAATATATGATGTTGTTATTTATACTAAATAATTTTTTATCCCCCAAGATATGACATTGATGGATGAATTTTTTGATTTTTGTCAGTTTTTTTCTCTAATACTTTAAATCGATCTTCACTATAGTTATCTTCTCTAGCTTCCCAAATGCTCTTGATTTTATTTTCCAATTCATGGAGATTAATTGGTAGAGACAACCATGGGTTTAGATTTATACCTTCATTAGAAAAAAGACATGTATAAGCATAACCATCGCTAGTTATCCTCAATCTATTACAGTCTGAACAAAAAGGATTACTTATTGAAGAGATTGTACTTACAAAACTATTTGAATCACTCATGTACCATCTATTAGCAGTTTGTCCCTCCTTTCTTCCGTAGTCTTTTAATCGATGTTTCTTCTTTAATAGCCTAATAATTCTTTCAGAGAAAAAAACATCTGATGGCTGCCAATTATTAGATATCCCTACGTCCATATACTCAATGAAACGAATTTCTATAGACCTTTTTTTTGCAAAATCAACTAATTCAAAAATTTGATTGTCATTAATCTCTTTTTTTATAACTGCATTTATTTTTAATTTCCCCGCCTTTGGATTAAATCCAGCATTAATTGCATGATCTATTCCTTCAAGGACAGTAAATAATTTTTCTTTGCCAATAATTTTATTTTCCTCTCCAATCATGTTTGAAAAAATATCAGGATCAATCGCATCTAAACTTACTGTTATGCGGTCTAAACCATTTTTAAAAAGCTCATTAGCTTTTTTCTTAGAGAGCAAATATCCATTTGTGGTTAGAGAAATATCCTGTAAATTAGCTACTGGATTTGATTCTTCTAATCTTTGCGATTTAATTTCATAAAGAAGTTCATCTAATTGAGAACTCAATAAAGGTTCTCCTCCAGTGATTCTTAAAGAATTTACCCCTAATCGACAACTGACTAAAATTAACTTTTTAAATTGTTCAATATTTAAAACATCCAAACTATAGTTCTCAGGCTTACAGTAAATGCATGAAAAATTGCAATTTTGTTTAAGAGATAACCTTAAAACTTTTAACTTTCTTTTTCTATTATCCTCCAATTGCTTAAATCCCATTATTCATATTTAAGAATTCTCTCTTGGAATTTATATTAATTAAATCTCCATTTTTTGCATAGAAATATTTATGGGGAATTTGATCAACCCATCCGAGAAAATTTTTCTTCCCAGAGGATAACTTTTTTTTTAATTTAAAATGATTTTCTTCATTGATGGGATAAATTCCGAATAATGGTTGTGTAAAAATTCCATCATGGGATATTAACGCAAAATTTTGATTTTCTTCCCATGATTTAAAAAGTGAATAAATTAATTTTGTATTCAAATTAGGCATATCGACTGGGACAATTAGGATATTTTTAGTAGTTTTTTTAAAAGATGAAAAAATTTGTTCTATGCAAGTTAATGGTCCATCAAAGGGTTGGGCATCTGAAATAAACTCAACATTATTGCTTTTATCAACTTCCTTTAAATGAGAAGTATAATTTGTTATTACAAAAGTCTCTAAATTAAGGTTATTTAATATTTTTATTTTGTGAGTCAGCCAATTTCCTCCTTCATGATGTTTAATTAGTGCTTTATCAGATCCCATCCTTGAACTCTTGCCACCAGCCAAAATGAATGCTTTAAATTTTTTAAGTTTTATTTCCATAACTTAGGCAATATTTTTCCACGAGCACTTTATGTATCGGATAATACCAATAATCAGATTACTAATTTTCCCCAATTTTGATTTTATTAGTGCTGACTATTAATTCTAGCCTTTTAAAAAAGTTGCATTTCTTAAAAACTAGATTTCGTATTAAATAATACAAATGAATGCATTGATCGAAATATAAATTGCTAAAAATTAATCTTGAAAATTTTCATGTTAAGTGACGTTTGGTCTTTAAATGGCAGATATAGAACTCTTCACCTCACCTGGTTTGCCTTTTTCCTTACTTTTGTTGTTTGGTTTAACCTCGCACCTCTTGCAACTACTGTTAAAGCCGATTTAGGTTTATCTGTTTCTCAAATTAGAACAGTAGCAATATGTAATGTCGCTTTGACTATCCCTGCAAGAGTTTTGATTGGAATGTTATTGGATAAATTTGGCCCAAGAAAAACTTACTCAACAATTTTGATATTTTCTGTAGTGCCATGTTTATTATTTGCTAGTGCTCAAGACTTCAATCAACTTGTTATTGCGAGATTGCTTTTATCAATAGTAGGAGCAGGTTTTGTTATCGGAATAAGAATGGTCTCTGAGTGGTTCCCTCCGAAAGAAATTGGTTTGGCTGAGGGAATATATGGAGGATGGGGAAATTTTGGATCTGCTTTTTCTGCTCTTTCTCTTGTTGCCGTAGCTGGATTCTTGTCTTTTTCAGGAGGGTTTGAGTTACCTACTGGAGCTGTACTTAATTGGAGGGGAGCTATTGCTCTTACAGGAATTATTTCTTTCGTTTATGGAATTATTTATTTCTTTAGTGTGACTGATACACCTCCAGGAAAACCTTATCAAAGGCCTGCAAAAACAGCTGGTTTAGAAGTAACGAGCATAAGAGATTTCTGGGGTTTAATTGGAATGAATGTCCCATTCGCAGCAATTCTTTCAGTCCTATGTTGGAGACTTCAAAAAGTAGGTTTCCTTACTTCATCTACTTATCCAATAGCCTTAATCGCAGTTTTAGCTTGGTTTATTTTCCAAACTTGGGGAATTATAAGAACGAATATTGAATTATTAAATGGAACTAAAATTTACCCTAAAGAAGATAGATATGAATTCAAACAAGTAGCGATCTTGGAATTAACTTACATCGTAAATTTTGGATCAGAATTGGCAGTAGTTTCAATGCTTCCTAGTTTCTTTGAATTTACATTTGATTTACCTAAAGCTGTAGCAGGAATTCTTGCATCATGTTATGCATTTGTGAATTTAATAGCTAGACCTGCCGGAGGATTGATATCTGACAGAACAGGCAATAGAAAAAATACAATGGGATTCCTAACTATGGGATTAGGGTTTGGATATCTATTGATGTCTTTAATAAAACCTGGAACTTTTACAGGATCAGCAGGAATTCTTATGGCTGTATTTTTAACGATGCTTTGTTCATTTTTTGTTCAATCTGGAGAAGGTTCAACTTTTGCTTTAGTTCCCTTAGTTAAAAAAAGAGTGACAGGACAAATAGCTGGATTGGTTGGGGCTTATGGAAATGTTGGTGCGGTAACTTATCTAAATATTTATAGCCTTTTACCTTTATGGATGGGTGGAGGTAAAGATCCTTCTCCAGAAATAATTGCTGCTTCAAATAGTGCCTTCTTCCAAGTTTTAGGTATAGCAGGATTAATAGTTGGATTCTTCTGTTATTTCTTTTTAAAGGAACCTCAAGGATCATTCGCGGATGCTTATGAAGGCGAAAAAGCTGAAAATTATGTTTAACCAATAACTATTTAGATATTTATAAAAGAAACTTTATGAATTTTACTAAAAGTCAATGCCCATATTGTGGTGTTGGCTGTGGTTTAAAAATGAAGCCTAAAAGTTCGGTTTCTTATGATAAATGGTTAGTAAGTGGAGATAGGGATAGTCCTTCAACTCAAGGTAAATTGTGCGTAAAAGGAGCAACAGTATGTGAGACTTTAAAAGACGGGAGATTAAAAGAACCACTTTATAGGGAAAATTTAAATGAAGAATTTAAAGAAATTTCCTGGGACGAATCATACGAAATTCTGAAAGAGAATATTTTGAGTTCTATAAAAAATTATGGACCTGATTCAATAGCTATGTATGGCTCAGGTCAATTTCATACTGAAGATTATTACGTAGCCCAAAAGCTTCTCAAGGGAGCAATAGGCACAAATAATTTTGATGCTAATTCAAGACTATGTATGAGCTCAGCAGTAGCTGGATATAACAGAAGTTTTGGCTCTGATGGCCCACCTTGTTGTTATGAAGATATTGATCATTGCTCTTTAATTTTATTAATAGGGACAAATACTGCAGAATGTCATCCCGTTCTTTTTGATCGAATTAAAAAACGTAAAAGAAATGTAAATGATAATTTAAAAGTAATAGTAATTGATCCAAGAGAAACTGAAACTTCATCCATAGCAGATTTTTACTTACAAATTTCTTCTGGAACAGATCTATTTTTATTTATTGGGATTGCGAATTATCTTTATAAGAATCAATTAACTGATCAAAATTTCATTGAAAAGTCGACCGAAAGCTATTTTGATTTTGTAAAACATATACAAAAATGGGATTTAAAAAAAATAAGTGAAATTTGCAATATATCCGAGAAAACAATTATTGATATTGCAAAATTATGGGGAGAAAGCAAAAATGTTCTAAGTCTTTGGTCGATGGGTTTGAATCAAAGGCAAGAGGGTACAGCAGCAGTAAATGGGCTAATAAATCTTCATTTAATGACCGGCCAAATAGGCAAAGAAGGTTCTGGTCCTTTTTCCTTAACTGGCCAACCAAACGCTATGGGTGGGAGAGAAGCAGGAGGACTATCGCACCTTCTTCCAGGATATAGGTTTGTAAAAAATAAAATAGATAGGAATGAAATTGAAAAAATATGGGGGTTCCCTGAGGGAAAGATATCTGCAAAACAGGGTCTATCTGCATTTGAACAAATAGAAGCTATAAAAAAAGGATCTGTGAAAATTTGGTGGATTGCAGCTACGAACCCTTTGGTTAGCATGCCTAATTTAAACTTTGTAAAAAAAGCACTTTTAAAATGTCCTTTAATTATCCTCAACGAATCTTATGAACAAAGTGAATCAATTAAATATGCTCATCTAGTATTGCCCGCAGCTCAATGGAGCGAAAAAGATGGTGTTATGACAAATTCAGAAAGAAGAGTAACCCTTTGCCCATCTTTCAGAGAATCGAATAAAAATTCAAAACCAGATTGGCAAATATTTGCTGAATTAGGACAGAAGATAGGCTATTTCAAACAATTTGAATATGAATCTTCATCGGAAGTTTATGATGAATTTTTAAAAACTACTACAAAAAGATTATGCGATATGAGCGGATTATCATATCAATTATTAAAAAATCATGGTCCTCAACAATGGCCTTATCCTAAAGGCAGCGTACCTAGTACATCTTCAAAAAGATTATATGAAGATGGTTATTTCCCAACTGAGACTGGCAAAGCAAATTTTTGTATTGATGATCCTATTGGGTTGGCTGAACCCCCTTCAGATGAGTTCCCACTAATTTTGACAATTGGAAGATATCTAAGTCAATGGCATACAATGACAAGAACTTCTAAAGTTCAAAAACTTACAAAAAAGAATCCAGAACCGTTATTGGAAATTAATTCTAAAGATGCTTTATCTTTAAAAATCAAAAATGATGAAATAGTAAAAATTAAATCCAAAAGAGGGGAAGTTCAAGCAAAAGTTCAGATTACTGACAAAATTAAAGCAGGTACAGTTTTTTTACCAATGCATTGGGGTTTTAGTCAAAAAAATATGTGTGAAGTAAACTCTTTGATGCATGAAAAGTCATGCCCGATATCAAAACAACCGGAATTAAAAGCATGCTCAGTAATAATTGTTCCAAACTAGGCAATAATCTTATTTCAGAATCTCATCAAATGCTCTATCCAAATTGTTGTGTTCATGACTTGGTCTAACTAATTTGCAAAAAGCAAATCTATCTAATTCGTTTAAATTTCTCCATTTTTCAACTGAAATATTAATTCCCCTTGCTAGTGCCGATTTTAAAACTTGGTCAGGAACTTTATTTTTATTTTGCCAAGGTTGATTAATTGAAATTTCTATTTCTTTTGCTTCTCCATATTTTGAATTAGATGTAATTTCTTTTAAAAAAGTTTTTAAATCAATGAGATCGTTTTTTGAATCTGGCCAATCTACTATCTTATTTTTTTCAATTAAATTAAAATCTTGCCAATGAGTAAGTTTTAATTTTATTCCAATTAAATCAAGTTTCCTTCTTACACATAAAGGAATGCATCTTAAGTCTTTAATAAAATCATCCTCGAAATTAAAATAATGATTTGATTGACTGTTAACCAAAATTAAATTGATATTTTATTAATAAATTAATGCTAAGTATAAAAAATTGATATTAGCTTTATTAAAAATTTTATTTTTTGTATTATTGAATAAATTGCTAAATGGAAATGGATAAATCTTTAACTCATATTAATGAAAGGGGAGAAATGAACATAGTTGATATTTCAGATAAAGTAGAAACTAAAAGAGAGGCTTTAGCAGAAGGATATATTAATTTAAACAAAGAAATATTAGAAAAAATAAAAAATGAAAAAATTAAAAAAGGTGATATTTTTGCAGCGGCTAGATTTTCTGCAATAAATGGTGCAAAAAAAACCTCAGAACTTATTCCTCTCTGTCATAATTTATCATTGAATAAAATCACAATTGATTTTGAAATTTGTGAATCAATGAAAGCAATTAAAATTATTGCTTTTTGCAAATCTCATTCTAAAACAGGTGTTGAGATGGAGGCTCTTACATCAGTTTCAATTGGTCTTCTCACTCTATATGACATGCTCAAAGCTTTAGATCCTTTTATGACTATTGATAATATTCGCCTTTTAGAAAAAAAAGGTGGTAAAAATGGAATATTAAAAAGAAGTTAAGTACTCACAATAATGGGAATTGATATCAATAATCAGGGTCTTTATTTAAACGATGCTATTAAAAAAATCTTGGAAGAGATGGATACTTTAATAGTGAATAATGAAATTTTACATAAGGAAGAGATCAATTTAGAAGAAGCACTTGGAAAAGTTTCTATGGAGGAAATCTTATCTGAGGAAGATATGCCAGGTTATAGATCATCAGTTATGGATGGATATGCGTTAGGAGAATCAACTAAAGGGAATAAATGGAAAATTGTCGGAGAGTCTTTTCCCGGAAAGCCATTTAATGATCTTCTTAAAAAAGGTGAAGCTGTAACTATTAGCACAGGTTCATTTGTGCCAGATAATTGTTTTTCTGTGATACCTCAAGAACAAGTTTCTTTAGAATTTTTAAACGGAAATGAGTATATTGTTAAAAAAGAAACATCATCTAATAACTCTTGGATTAGAGAAAAAAATGATCAAGTATTTAAAGGTGAAATATTAATTAAGAAGGGGGTAAAGATTACACCTGGGATTTTAAGTAAATTAGCAAGTTGTGGGATAAAAACTATAAAAGTTAGTAAAATTTCTAAATTAGGTTTACTAATTACTGGAGATGAACTTATCAAATCAGGAACTGCAAGAAAGAAAGGAGAAATATGGGAAAGTAATAGTATTTTGATAAAATCAATTGCAAAAAATCTTGGATTTGAAATTAATGAAATTCATATAGAAAAAGATAATTATCAAAATATTAAAAATTCTCTTAGAAATATTTCTGAATTTAATGATGTGGTTATTTCAGTTGGTGGGATATCAGTGGGTAAAAAAGATTTTTTAAAAGATATTATTAACGAGTTAGGAGAGATTAAATTTTGGAAACTATTTTTAAAGCCAGGAAAACCCTTTGCTTTTGGATTGATAAACAAAAAAATTCCTTATTTTGGATTACCTGGGAATCCCGTTTCAGCAGCTATTACTTTTATCCAACTTGTTTGGCCCGCACTTCAGAAACTTGAAGGAATTACTAATATTGAATTCCCTCTTAGGATTAAGGTTAAGCTGAATTCTGATTTGAAAAGAAGAAAAGGGAGACCCGAATTGCTTAGAGGAAAACTTATCGTTAATGAAGAAGGTGAATTAATTGCAGATATTTCTGAAGAACAATCCTCATCAAAGATTAGTTCAATATCTAATTCAGATTTATTAATAGAAATACCTTCTGAAATTGATTTTTGTCAAAAAGGAAATTTATTATGGGCACAACTTTTAAAAAATAATTTTTTATAATTTAAATCCTAAGTCAGTATTCTTTTTTACCCATGAGGATCCTTTGAAAGTCCATTCTTTTTTCCAAAAAGGAACTTTGTATTTTGTAAATTCAAGTATTTCTTGGAGATATTTATTTGCAATGCCTCTATGATTAGCACTTACTGCTATTAAAATAATAGGCTCGTTAGGGTAAATGAAACCTATCCTGTGCAAGAGAAAAATACATAAATCATCCTGTTTTTCAGAAATTTTCATTAAATATCTTTTAATATAATTTTCGGTCATTCCTTTATAATGAACAATTTCTAGTTTCTTTAAATCATTTCCAAATTGATCAAAGGGCCTTACTCTCCCAATAAAAAATGAGTTTGCTGAATTTTTATTTACCTTTTCCCAAAGTTCGAATTCTTTATAAGGATTAAAAGTCTCTTCTAGGATTTTAAATTTTATTCTTAAATTATCCACCGGTAAACATTGGCATAAATGCCACCTCATCATCCGGATTAATCATCGCATCCATATCTGTAATTTCTTGATTAATAGAAACGATAATATTATCTTGCGGTAAATTAGAATTAATTAAATTCCATACAGAAAAAACCTTCATTTGAGACCCTTCAATTGTAAGAAATTTTTCATTCCATCCTAGATCTTCAGCGATACTAGATAATAAAACCACCTTAATTTTGTTAGATTTTTTAGTTTCCATCTATAGTGATCTAGTAACTAATGGTTTAATTTTAAGTGGTTTCTATAGCTTTGCTTACTGTTTCTGATACTCGTAACACAAAAAATGATGAGAGTGGAAATTATCTCCTTCACGAGGCTGAGAGATCAGGACACAATGTCGTTGATAAGATAATTTGCAAAGATGATATTTATTTAATTAGAAAATATACGAGCGATTGGATCTCAGATCCAAATATTGATGTGATTATTACTACAGGTGGGACAGGAATTACAGCTAGGGACGTTACTCCTGAAGCTATTAGACCTTTATTAGATAAAGAGATTGATGGTTTTGGGGAGACTTTTAGATTTTTATCATTTAAAAAGATAGGAACTAGTACTTTACAAAGTAGGTGTATTGCGGGGTCTGCAAATGGTAAGTTTTTATTCGTTTTGCCAGGATCTAAGGATGCTGTTATGACAGGTTGGCAAGATATAATTTCTTATCAACTTAATCAAAATACAAAACCTTGTAATTTAATAAATCTCATTGATAAGTTAAAAAAATAATTCTCTAGTTTATTTATTTATTAGAAATTGATTTGAGATCAATTTTTGATTTTTTATGCATTTAAGTAGAGAAGGATCTTTTATCTCATTTTCTAATTTTGATAATTGTTCAAAACTATTATCATTCCAAATGCTCCCTAAAGAAAAAATTGCATATTTAGCGATTTCTAATTCTTTATTTAAAGAATATTCATAGAGTAATTTACAAACTATTTCACTTTCTCTTCTTTTTAAAATAGAGATTATCTTGTAGTTGATTTTGAAATCATCGTAAATTTTTATTTGATCAATAAAAGATAATAATATTTCATCAGTTAATTGATGAGCTTTGAAATGGAGAATATTAAGGCCTGCAATCCAAAAATCTATTTCGCAAATATCGAATATTTCTCTAATTAATGTAAGTTCGATTTCTCCTCCCCAGGGCTCTAAAGCATTAATTATATGAATATTTAACTTATTATTTTGATAGAGATTTTTTAGTAAAAGATCTTTTGCATCTTTTTCATTTGTTAATTTAAGGGCCTCAATAAATTCAACTTTAAGACCAAATTTTTTTATCATCTTTTCAAGTAAAAAATAGCCTTTCCTTTCTTGCATTCCTATCTTTTCCGCAATAACTTTGCGAATCTCAAAAGATAATTTCAATGAATAGTAGGAAAAAAGAATATCAAGATCTAATTTTTTTGAACCTAATCCATTTAAAACTTCTAATATTTCAGATTCACTTTTGCTCATTAATATATTTTAGGTTTTTAACTTTGCATTAAACTTGTTGATTAAAATTTCTTTGATTAAATTATAAATTTCATGTTTACTAACTTTTTTAAATTCGGTTTCACCTAAAGTTTGCAGGTGATCTTGTCTTCCTCCAATACTGACATTATATCCATCCTCAGTTCCTCCCCCCTCTTTTTTTACCTTTGTACCAGTCATACCAATACCACCCATATGAGCTTGTCCACAATTATTTGGACATCCTGTCCAGTGGATTTTAACCTCCTCTGATAATTCAAGTTCTCGATCTAATTTTTCAGAAATATTCCTTGCTATATCTTTGGTATTTGCAAGAGCAAAGCTACAATAACTACTCCCTGTACATGAAACAGTACTCGCTGAAAAATGGGATGGATTTAATTTGAATTTATTAATAATTTCTTCATTACCAAATTCTTCTAAAATATTATCTTTCAGGCCAACAATAATTAGATTTTGATCTTCGGTTAGTCTTACTTCACTCTGTCCATATTTTTCACTTAATCTTGCAATTTCTTGTATGTCTTCTACACATAATCTTCCTACCGGAATGTGTAATCCAGCAAAGTAAAGATTATTCTGTTTTTGTTTATTAATCCCAAATAAACTTCTTTGACTTTCGTTGAAAATTGAGCCTGGATCGTTGGATAAAGTTCCAAATTTTTCTTCTACAAGTTCTCTAAATTTTTCGATACCTATAGAGTTCAAATAATATCTAAATCTTCCTTTATTTCTTAGAAATCTATCTCCATTATCTCGCCAAAGGGAACAAATAATTCCAGTTATTTTGCATATATCTTTTTCTTCTACCCAGACATCTAGAGGTATAGCATAAGCATTCAAAGTTGCTGATAAAATTCCTCCTACCCAGACACCAAAGCCTAATATTCCATTTTTAAAAACAGGATGAAAGATAAGATCATTATGTAGAAGAAAATTATCTTTTGCTCCTGCAACTGCAGTATTCCACTTCCTTGGTAAATTCGAGAATTCGGGGTTGCCATTACCAGAATTTGTTAAGTAATTTTCTAATTCAGAAGTATATTTTCTTGTGTCTATAATTTCTTCAGGATCAATTCCCGCTAGTGGATTACCAGTAACATTCCTTGGATTATCCATTCCAGACTGAACGGATGTAATATCAACCTCTCTAAGTCTTTTAATAATATCTGGTAGATCATTTATCAAAACCCCCCTTAATTGAATATTTTGCCTAGTTGTTATATCTGCAGAACCGTCTTCTCCATATCTAGCGACTATTGACGCGATTACTTTCAACTGATTAGAGTTCAGAATTCCATTGGGAACTCTAAGCCTCATCATAAATCTTCCAGGAGTTTTTGGTCTCCAAAAAAGGCCATACCACTTTAAGCGCATTTGCAAATCTACTTCATCCATCTCTTCCCACCCTTTAAGAGCGTAATCATCTAACTCTTCAAAAATTTTCAGACCATCTTTCTCCGCCTTTTGCTTTTCAATCTTATTTAATTTTTTATCATTTAAATAATATTGCATATTAATTTTTATTCTTTTATTCTTATGAGATTTTAGACAATTTAATGTTTCCTCATATACAAATGTCAATAAATATTGATTATTTATTTTTAAAACCGAATTCTATATTTTTGAAAACTCTTAAGCTCAAAAAACATAAAGGCTTTTTCTTATCTGTATCCTTTATCCGTAATTGTGAGATACTTCTGTCCACCCTTTTTGGTGAAGTTCGTGCCACTTTTCCCAGGCTGAATCTATGTTGAGTTTTTCAGAGGATTTGTACCCTCCAGGTTCTCCAAGGTGATTTGTGTAGAAAAGATGAGTATGAATTTTTAAATTAGGTTTAGGAGAATTTTTGCATTCTTCGAAAAAGATAATTCTGCTGCCTTCGGGATTTAGTAGGCATCCGCTTGGCTTGCTAGTGCTACAACCAAATAAGTACTTAGGCTCCATGCTTTTCCCTTAATAGGCTAGGTAGATTTTAATACATTTGTACTATAAATTATATCCTCCTTGTTTTGCTGTCAATCCTTTTAAGGTTAAGTACTTATTTACTAATAATTATTTTGTTATTTAATAAATAAGATAATTTCTTTAAGCTTATGAATTACAGGGAAGATTTAGAAATCAAACTACAAAAAGTAACACTTGCAATGCAGGAAGTTGTAGATGATATCCATAAAACTGAACCTGAGAAGCAAAGAATAATTTCCAAACTTATTGAATTTAAAGAAGCAATCATTTCAAAGGGAATTGAACTTAACATTGAATTAGAGGCAGCCTAGAAA
>LUMR01000143.1_pt1 | contig 15002 bp, 10 predicted proteins | sample 730041 | NCBI WGS metagenome assembly LUMR01 (sample SAMN03860258, study PRJNA289734) | marine metagenome | biome: seawater column; feature: ocean; material: water; isolation source: Red Sea water column Station 12 - depth 10m | place: Saudi Arabia: Red Sea | collected 2011-10-15 | depth 10 m | reverse complement strand
TCCATCATTTTCTCCCACATGAACATGCCATGATCTGATTTGACATTAATCTCATATGCAAGCTCACCAGAAAATGAAATTCTAAAAATTCTTGATGGAACACCAAAAAATTCTGCTTCTTTATAGCCCATAAAAGGCAAAGCTTCATTTGATACGTCTAAGTCCGGATATAATTTTGATAACATGTCTCTAGATTTAGGTCCAGCAATTGCAGCCCCTGCCCATTGCTCAGTTGTAGAGACAACATTTACATTTAATTCTGGCCAAACAATTTGAAGATAATATTCTAAGTGAGATAAAACATTTGCAGCTTGTGCAGTTGTTGTTGTCATATGATAATGATTTTCTGAAATTCTTGTTGTTGTTCCATCGTCCATGACAATTCCATCTTCTCTAAGCATCAATCCATATCTTGCTTTTCCAACAGGTAATTTCATCCAAGCATTTGTATAAACTCTATTTAAAAATTCTGCTGCGTCTGGACCTTTAATATCAATTTTTCCTAATGTTGTTACATCGCATATACCAACATTCTCTCTAACATTTTTTGCCTCTCTCTTTGAAGCTTCAAATAAAGTTTCACTTCCTTGCTTATAATATCGAGGTCTTTTCCAAGCACCTGCATCAACAAATACAGCATTATTTTTCTCATGCCATTCATGCATTGGGGTTTTTCTAGTCGGCATATATTCCATACCTACTTCACGACCAACTATTGTCCCGATTGTAATTGGTGTGAAAGGTGGTCTAAATGTTGTGTGTCCCACTTCAGGAACTATTTTATTTTCTATATTAGATACCAACTGAAGACCATTTAAATTACTTGTACGGCCTTGATCTGTTGCCATTCCAAGAGTTGTGTATCTTTTGACATGCTCTATTGATCTGTAGCCTTCTCTTAGTGCAATTTCTATATCAGAGACAGATACATCATTTTGAAAGTCAACAAATCTTTTTGGATTTTCATTTTTAGGTAACGGCATACACCAAAATTTATCATGAGCTCCGTATTTCTTTTCATTTACATTTGGAATTGAGATTTCTGTTTTAGTCTCTGTAATTTTTGCGGAAAGATTTGAACCATTTTCAAAACCATGTTTTAAACTTTCTTCTAATGTGAATGATCCATTTGCTGCGCCAACTGAGGTCTCATGTTGTTTTTTCTTATCTGGAATAAATGCATCAATTTTTTCTTCATACTTAAGTTTATTTCCTGACTGTGATGCTAAATGTACAGATGGTGTCCAAAATCCAGACACACAAATACAATCACAATCTACAGTTTCTATTTTCTCAAAAGAATTTTTATCTTTATTCAGTTTGCCAATTTTTGCAGATTTAACTTTTTTGTAACCATTAGCAACAATAACACCATGAGAAAATCTTATATCAATTCCCTTTGATTTAGCTTCATCAATTAATTCTGATGAATGTTCTTCTCTTGTATCTAATATAATTGGTTCAACATTATTTTTTTTGAACTCTAAAGCTGTTTCATATGCACTATCGTTATTTGTGAATATTAAAGGTTTCTTTCCAACCAATACTCCATAGACTTTCATATATTCTTTTGCAGCTGCTGATAAAAAAATTCCTGGAGTATCATTGTTTCCAAATACAATTGGTCTTTCAATTGAACCGGTTGATAAAATTGTTTCTTTGGCTCTAATATACCAAAGTCTTTGTCTTGGGGTGAATTTTGATTTTTTCTCTAAATGATCACTAACTCTCTCAAACATTACCAGCATGTTATGATCATAATAACCAAAAACTTGAGATCTATTTTTTACAGTGACATTGGGCATAGATTTTAATTCAGTAATTATTTTTTCTGCCCAATCTTTTCCTGATAAATTATCGATGCTTACGTCATCAGTTAAAAGTGTTCCTCCAAATCTTGGTTTATCCTCAGCTAAAATTACTTTTGCTCCATTTTTTGCAGCAGCATAAGCACTTGCTAATCCAGAGGGTCCGGATCCAGTAACTAACAAATCGCAATACTCAAATTTATGTTCATATCTTTCTTTATCTTTTTCTATCGAAGCAACCCCTAATCCTGCGGCTTTTCTAATGAAAGGTTCGTAAATTTTATACCAGAAACTTTTAGGCCACATAAATGTTTTGTAATAAAACCCAGCAGGGAAAAACATTTTTAAAAAATTATTAATTGCACCAATATCAAAATTAACTGATGGCCAACAATTCTGGCTAGTAGCTGATAAACCTTCAACGAGTTCCATTTCTGTTGCATTAACATTTGGCTCTGAATGACCATTGAATTCTACTTGAAGCTTTGCGTTTGGCTCCTCTACTCCTGCACCAAAAAAACCTCTCGGTCTATGATATTTAAAACTTCTACCGACTAAGTGTATTCCATTTGCTATCAAAGCAGATGCAATTGTATCACCTTCATATCCAAATAATTTTTTACCATTAAAAGTAAAAGATATTTTTTTGTTTCGATTAATTAATCCCTCTTTATTTAATCTAAATGGTTGGCTCATCTTATTTCTTCTGTGACTTTTGCTGTTTGGAAAATTTCATGTGTAGCGGTGTCTCTTTGCACCTTAATCCATTGTCTACATCCAGCTATATGTTGCCATAACTCTATATGTTTCCCTCTTGGACTTTTTCTCATATAAACAAAATTATCCCAATCTTCACTTGATACTTCTTCATTTATATTAGGTCTTTTTACAGTTGCATCACCTCCATATGAAAATTCTTTTTGTGCTCTTAAACCGCAATAAGGACATTTGATGTATAACATTTTTTAACCAATCCAGGTTTTAGTTCCTAAACCTTTTTCATCTAAAAGATGGCCTGTAGAAAATCTATTTAATCTTAATTCTGAATTTAATTCATGAACTTGATCTTGTGCAATTGTATGAGCAAATGTCCAACCTGAGACAGGAGTTGATTTAAAACCTCCATAACACCATCCGCAGTTTAAATATAAACCTTCAATATGAGTTTTATCAATTATTGGGGAACCATCCATAGACATATCCATGATCCCTCCCCATGTCCTTAACATTTTTAATCTACTTAAAAATGGAAACAAAGCTAAGCCACCTGTCAATACATGTTGTATAGTTGGTAAGTTACCTCTTTGAGCATAACTATTATATCCATCAAGATCACCACCCATTACCATCTCACCTTTATCTGATTGACTTATATAAAAGTGGCCTGCACCAAAAGTTACTACTCCGTCTAATAATGGTTTTACAGGTTCTGAAACACAAGCTTGCAGTACATGAGTTTCTATTGGCAGTGTCATATTTAATTTTTCAGCTAATATATTTGTGCTACCTGCAACACATAATCCAACTTTTTTTGCTTTAATATCTCCTCTTGAAGTTCTAATTCCTTTTATCTTTCCATTAACAACATCAAAACCAGTGACCTCACAATGCTGTATTATATCTACTCCCATATCATCTGCTTGACGTGCATAACCCCAAGCAACAGCATCATGTCTTGCGGTACCAGCGCTTGGTTGCATTAAGCCTCCAAAAATTGGGAAACGTACTTCATCGCTAAAGTCAGCCATTGGAATTAATTTTTTAACTTCGTCTCTATCCAATAACTTTGCATCTATTCCATTTAATCTCATAGAGTTTCCTCTACGAGCATATGCGTTCATTTGAGCATCTGAGTGGGCTAAGTTTATTATTCCTCTTGGAGAAAACATCACATTAAAGTTCAGTTCTTGACTTAAGTTTCTCCATAAATCCATTCCAAATTCATTAAATCTTGCATTAGCATCGTACATAAAATTTGATCTTATGATCGTTGTATTTCGACCAACATTTCCACCACCAATCCAGCCTTTCTCAATGATAGCTACATTTCTAATATTATGTTCTTTTGCTAAATAATATGCAGTAGCAAGACCGTGTCCTCCGCCTCCAATGATGACTACATCATATTCACTTTTTGGAGTTGGATCTTTCCAAGCAACTTCCCAATTTTGGTGATTGGAGAAAGCGTTTTTGATTAGACTAAATACTGAATATTTCTGCATCCGTAAGTTTTATAAAATTAAATATAAGTTTTTGCTAATTTTTTTTATATATATTTTTTAGATGTTTAAATACGTGACAAAAAAGGATAGTAATTCTGCTCATTAATAAGTAATTAGATTTATGTCAAAATCAGATATCCAAATTGCACGAGAAGCAAAAATGAAACCCATAAATGAGATTTTGGGTAAAATTAATGTTCCAGACGAACCAAGTGCTTTTAGCCCTATGGGACGTCATATTGCTAAAATAAATTTAGAATATTTAGATAGTTTAAAAGATAAAAAAAATGGAAAATTAATTTTAGTTACTGCTATTACACCAACTCCTGCAGGTGAGGGAAAAACCACTACGTCAGTTGGTTTAAATGATGGATTAAATAAAATTGGTAAAAATTCTATAGTGTGTTTACGTGAACCTAGTTTAGGTCCATCATTTGGAATGAAAGGCGGAGCAGCAGGTGGAGGATATGCTCAAGTTGTTCCAATGGAACAAATCAATTTACATTTTACTGGAGACTTCCATGCAATTACATCTGCTCACAATTTATTGTCGGCGTTGATTGATAATCATATTTATTGGGGAAATAAATTAAACATAGATGTAAGAAGAGTAGTTTGGAGAAGAGTTATGGATATGAATGATAGATCTTTAAGATCTATCAATATTAATTTAGGTGGAGTAGCTAATGGTTTTCCAAGAGAAGATGGTTTTGATATTACAGTAGCATCTGAGATAATGGCTATCTTTTGTTTAGCAAATGATCTTGAAGATTTGGAAAAGAGAATAGGTAATATTACAGTTGCTTATACTAGAGATAGAAAGCCTATTTTTGCAAAAGATTTAAATGCTCATGGACCAATGACTGTTTTGTTAAAAGAAGCAATCAGGCCTAACGTAACTCAAACGTTAGAAAATAATCCAGCAATTATTCATGGTGGTCCTTTTGCAAACATTGCGCACGGTTGTAACTCTGTAATAGCAACTAAAGCAGGTTTAAAACTAGCTGATTATGTTGTAACTGAAGCTGGATTTGGAGCAGACCTAGGAGCAGAAAAATTTTTAGATATTAAATGTAGAAAATCAAATTTAAAACCTGAGTGTGTAGTTATTGTTGCAACAATTAGAGCATTAAAAATGCACGGTGGCGTAGCTAAAGCTGATTTAAAAAATGAAAATGTAGAAGCGTTAAAAAAAGGTTTAGTAAATTTAGAAAGACACATTGAAAATGTAAAAAAATTTGGTTTACCGGTAGCGGTTGCTGTTAATCATTTTGTTGCTGATACTGATAATGAAGTAAAAGAGTTAATAAATGCTTGTGATAATATGGGAGTTAAAGCTACTTTATGCACTCATTGGTCAAATGGTGGCGAAGGGACAAAAGAACTTGCTTCACATGTTGTAGATTTAATTGATCAAAAACAAGCAAATTTTAAATTTTTATATGATGAAAAAACACCTTTGTTAAAGAAAGTTGAAACTGTTGCAAAAGAAATATATCGAGCAAACGAAGTTGTTGCTGACAGTAAAATAAAAGATCAATTAAAATCTTTTGAAGAAGCGGGTTATGGAAATTTACCTATATGCGTAGCAAAAACACAATATAGTTTTTCTACTGATCCAAACGCAAAAGGTGCTCCAACAGGCCATTCATTACCAATTAGAGAAGTAAGATTATCTTCAGGTGCAGAATTTATTGTTGTTATATGTGGAGCCATCATGACAATGCCTGGACTCCCAAGGGTTCCTGCAGCAGACTCTATTAAGCTTAATGAAAAAGGTGAAATAGAAGGCTTGTTCTAATTTAAATTATTTAGCCAATTTTCTAATTCTCTCATCCTTGCATCTTTATTTGAAATTTTATTTTCATCTTCTATAATTTTTACATGAGAGTCTATTTCCATTTGGTCAATAAATGCTTTTTTTTCTAAAAGTCGATCTTTCCTAAAATGAATTAAGCTTATCATTTTGGCATAAGTTATCTCTGGGTGATATTGAATTCCCCATATATTTGTTGAACCAACATTAAAATTTATACCCATGACTTTGTTTATTGGATTTGATGAAAGTAATGTAGAGCCCTCAGGTAATTTTACAACTTCATCAAAATTAAATGCAGGGGTATTAAATTTTTTATTTTTATTTTTATAAAGCGGATGTTTAAGACCATTTTCGTTTATTTCTATGTCGTGAGCTATTCCCCTGTGAGCGCCATTAGGGCATTTCTTTACTTCACCACCAGCAACGGTCACAGCAACTTGCATTCCCCAACATATTGCGAATATATTTTTTATATTCTTTTGACATTCCCTCATAAAGTTAATTTGTCTTCTTATTTCTGGAGTATCATTGTAAATATTTAAACTACTACCACCCCATATCATTCCATGATATTTAGTTAAATCTTTAGCTACTTCATTAATATTTTCATCTGATGAAGGATTAACAACATCAATATCTAATTGATCTGTAAAATAACTAATACTGTCTTTTAAACTTTCAGTATGAGTTTTAATTCCACCATCAGTAAAGCTTTGATTTTCTTCTCTAAGGTTACCTTCAACTATCAGAATTCTTTTCATTAAAATAATTTACCTGAAATACTATGTTCATAAAGTGCTTTCATGTCATCCTTACTCATTGTTCTTGGATTGGTAGAAGTTGAAGGATCTTCTAATGCCATAACTGATAACTGCTCTAAATTTATTTTATTTACATCAACAATTTCTGATAATTTATGTGGTATATTTAATTCTTTTCTTAGTTCTAAAATCCAGTGTAAAAAACTATCAAAACTTTTATCGAGTTCGAGATAATCACATATAGAAATTATCCTTTTTTCAATCATTTCTTTGTTAAAAGTTAATACATAAGGCATAAAGATTGCATTTGATAAACCGTGGTGAACATTAAATTGCGCATTAATAGGGTGGCTTAAAGAATGAATAGCACCAAGCCCTTTTTGAAAAGCGGTAGAACCCATACTAGCTGAAGCTAATAATTCTGCTCTAGCATTTAAATCTTTACCGTTCTTAACTGCTTTAATTAATGAGTTTTTAATTAACTTCATTCCCTCAATCGCAATTCCATCAGCCATCGGGTGGAATCCTGGTGCACAAAAAGCTTCTAAATTGTGTGCCAAAGCATCCATACCTGTCGCTGCAGTCAATCTTGGAGAAAGATCTAAAGTTAAATTAGGATCTAAAATTACAATTGAAGGTAAAAATTTCGGGTGGAAAATAATTTTTTTTATACCTGTTTGTTTATTGATTATAGCTGATGCTCTTCCAGTTTCTGATCCTGTCCCTGCTGTAGTGGGTACAGCAATGATAGGTGCAATGTTAGTTTCATCTGCTCTTTTCCAATAATCACCTATATCTTCAAAATCCCATATTGGTCTAGACTGTCCTGACATAAAAGCAATAGCTTTACCTACATCAAGACCGCTGCCACCACCAAATGCAATAACTCCATCACAACCTAATTTTTTAAACTCCCCTACTCCCTCTTCCACATTCTCGCCTACAGGATTACCTGAAAAATTTGAAAAAACTTGAAGATGATTAAAGGTTTTTTTTAAATCTAAAATAATATCTTGAACCATTTTTAGATTAATTAAATCCTTATCTGTGACAAATAATGGTTTCTCAATTTTCAAATTTTTACAGGCTATGCTTAAATCTTGAATTCTGTTCTCCCCAACCCAAATTGTAGTAGGATAATTCCAATTAGTTTTCATATTAAAATAATATTTAATTTTTCTATTTTTCTTAGTACAATATATTTATAATTTTAATTGTAGAGGAAAAATTATCATGACTAAAGTCGCTATTATCGGTGCTGGACCTTGTGGGTTATCAATACTCAGGGCTTTTGAACATGCCGAGAAAAAAGGAGACAAGATCCCTGAAATAGTTTGCTTTGAAAAACAAAGTGATTGGGGAGGTCTTTGGAATTATAGCTGGAGAACAGGATCTGACCAATATGGAGATCCAGTTCATAATAGCATGTATAGATATCTTTGGTCAAACGGACCTAAAGAGTGTCTTGAATTTGCAGATTATTCTTTTGATGAACATTTTGGTAAGCCAATTCCATCTTTCCCACCTAGAGAAGTACTTTATGATTATATCACGAGTAGAGTAAGTAAAGGAAATTTAAGAAATAAAATTAAATTTAATACAAGAGTAGTTAATACAGTTTTTAAATCAGATAGATTTGAAGTTAGCTATCAAGATAAAGAAAATGATAAAATTTTAACTGATCATTTTGATTACGTTGTAGTGTCCACTGGTCATTTTTCAGTTCCTTTTATACCCGAATATAAAGGTATGAGTTCATTTCCTGGAAGAATAATGCACTCACATGATTTTAGAGATGCAGAAGAATTTAGAGGAAAAAATATTATAGTTTTAGGAAGCAGTTATTCCGCTGAGGATATTGCGCTTCAATGCAATAAATATGGAGCAAAAAGTGTAACAATTGGCTACAGGCATAATCCTATGGGTTTTAAATGGCCTGAAGGAATGAAGGAAGTATTCTATTTAGATAGATTAGAGGGAAAAAAAGCAATTTTTAAAGATGGCACGGAACAGGATGCAGATGTAATAATACTATGTACTGGTTACCTACATCATTTTCCTTTCTTGGAAGAAAATTTAAAACTTAAAACAAGAAACAGACTCTATCCCCCAAAATTATACAAAGGTATTGTTTGGCAAGATAATCACAAACTTTTGTATCTAGGAATGCAAGATCAGTTTCACACATTTAATATGTTTGATTGCCAAGCTTGGTACGCAAGAGATGTTATAATGGGGAAAATAAATATGCCAAGTGGAGGTGATATTGAAAAAGATATTAATAAATGGGTTGCTTTAGAAGAAAAACTAGAAAATCCTGATCAGATGATTGATTTTCAGACTGAATACACAAAAGAATTACATGAAATGTCGGATTATCCAAAAATAGATTTTGAACTAATCAGGAAACATTTTAAAGAATGGGAACATCATAAGGTTGAAGATATATCAACGTATAGAAATAAATCTTTTTCATCTCCAGTTACGGGGTCAGTAGCTCCTGTTCATCATACAGCTTGGGCAAAAGCAATGGACGACTCCTCTGAAACATTTCTAAATAAAAATTAAAAATCCAATCTAATTTTCTAGAGCCAGATCTAAATATAAAGCTGCGCTCCATGAGAAATTATTTGCGCCCATTACTGATCCATCTTTATAACTGTAATATTCATGAAAACCTTTTTCTTCAATTAATTCTAAAGTTTTTTTTTTGATTTCATTTGCATATTCTGGCTCTTTTTTAATAAGTCCTTGATAAATCAACCAATTACAATTTATCCATATTGGACCTCTCCAATATCTTTTTTCTTCAAATGAAGGATGATTTGGTTTTATTGTTGAGAAATAGTAATTGTCATTAATATTATGATTTTTTAAATTATTAATAATTTTTTTATTTAATTGATCATTTTCTAAATTTGCAAATAGAGTAAAATAATTTGTTATTGATGGAACAACGATATTCAAGTTAGTTTTTAAATCTTTTGAGACAAAATCATTAATATTATCATCATATAATTTTAAAATTTGATTTTCAGTTTTGGATGCGAAATTATTTAAATCATCGAAATTTAAATCTAAATTTTTAGCTAAGCTAAGTAGATCTTTATTTGCTCTCAAAAATAAAGCATTAAAACCAACATCTACTACATTAAAATCAGAAATCTCATACAATTTATGTGGATCATACTGAACATCCCTAAATTGATCTCTTAAAGTTACATATCTATCATAATCAGTTTTTAAAGGTCTCTCATCAGAGTTTGAAACTTCAAGGTCTCTTCTTTTATAATTAAGGTCTTTATCTACTTTGATATTACTCATTGGCTGATCCCAAATTGGTGAATTATCATACCCGCTTTCCCAAGGATGCAATATGGATACAAGGCCCGTTTTATTAGGATCTCTGAATTTTATGAACCAATCATGATAATTTTTAATTTTTGTTATTATATTTATAATTCTTGAATGTTGTTCATTACTAAGTTGATTTTTTTCAACAATTTTCCTCAAAATACTGGCTAAAACTGGTGGCTGAGTAATACCAGAAGAAGGTATATTTTTTCCACATTGCCAAGTTGTGTGATTTGGAAAATAAGATGTGTCTTTTTCATGAAAAAGAATGTGGGGTACCATGCCATCGTCCCACTGGCCGTTAAGCAAAGTTTCAATTTCTATAATTGAAAAATCTAAATTAAAGTAAGAATAGCCAAGAGCTATAAAAGCTGAATCCCAATTCCATTGAGCAGGATATAATTTGTTATTAGTAGGAAGTGTGTAACCATTTTTTCTGTTACCTAATAATATTTTTTTTGCCTCTTCTACTTTATTTTGCATTATCCTTTAACACTTCCTGCAGTAAGACCACTTACTAAATATTTTTCAAAATAAACAAAAATTATTAAAATAGGCAAAGTTACTACTACAGACCCTGCCATCAAATATTGTCTAGGTGTTTCAGCTCCAACATTCAGAAACTGAATAGCTCTTGATAATGTGAATGTATTTGGCCGGTCTAAAAACATTAATGAAAACAAAAATTCATTCCAAGCTATCATAAACACATACAAAGCTACTGATGATATTGCAGGTAAACTAAGTGGGAGTATAATTTTAAAAATTATACCAAGCCAATTTTGACCATCTATTATCCCTGCTTCTTCTAATTCTTTTGGTATACTTTTAAAGTAACCTTGCAGCATATAAATTGCTACAGGTAAGGTTGTGGCTGTATAAACTATTAACAAACCCTCAATAGAATTTCTTAAACCAAGTTGACTAAAAATTGTATACAAAGGTATCACTAAAACTATCGCTGGAAACAAATAAATTATCAATATGGATGTTGATAAAAAATTTTTTCCAAAGAAATTAAGTCTTGCAACCGCGTAAGCAGCTGGTATTGCAAATATTAATGTTATAATGACTGTACCTAAGGAGACTATTGTGCTCGTTAGCATATATCTTCCAAAATTATAATCTTTGAACACTATAAAATAAGATTTGAACAACTCTGGCAATCCTTGTGCAAAGTTAATACTAAAGTCTAATGGGTTCAATAATAACAATGCTTGGGTTTTAAAGCTTGTAACTAACATCATATAAAAAGGGAAAAGAATTACAAAAGAGAACAGTGTAATTCCAAATAATGTTAAAAAATTAAAGAATAATTTTTGAGAGGAATGATTTTTTGACAAAAAGTTTTTGTCGTAATCTTTTATATTATTGAAAAAAAATAATGAAATTAAGAATATGCCAAAACTATACCAAATAGGTAAATTTGTTGAGATGAAATAATCAAAGATAGAAAATAAAAGTGCTAGTAAAATTATTTTAATATTTAAATTTAATTTTTTCCCAATAAGAAGATTTATTGCACAAAGAATTATTCCAAATATAAATAATTTATTAAAATTAAAATTTGTTAATTCAATTCCTTGTAATGTAACTAAGATTTTCCAAATACAAATTAATGAAAACAAAAACAAAGACGAGATAAAGCAATAAGTAAATATATTTTTAATTTTCATCAGCTCTTTTTCCTAAAAGTTTAAAATAGATAAACATAAAAATTAATAGAAACACTACAATCACAATAGAAACTGCAGAACCCATACCAATATCCCCGATTGAAAAACCTTGTTGATATACATTTATTGGCAATGTTCTTGTGCCTGATGCCCCGCCAGTGAGTAAGAAGATGTCTTCAAATTTATTAAAATTCCAAATAAATCTAATCATAAATAGAATTGAAATCACTGCTAATATCTGGGGCAAAGTAATATTAAGAAATTTTTGGATAGGATTTGCACCATCAACATCAGCTGCTTCATACAACTCTTTTGGAACTGCTTGAAGACGAGCAAGAATAAATAAAAATGCTAGAGGAAAATATCTCCAAATTTCAAAAATAATTACAGTTGTTAATGCTAACCTTAATTTGAAATCAAAACCAAGTATATTTAAAGTTACATATTTTTGTCCTAGTAAATTTATTGGTCCATCAATAATTTGATAGTTAATTAATAAATTATTCAAAGTTCCGCTTGTTGGATCAAGTAAAAGTTCCCAGGTATAAGCAAGAGCAACAACTGGCGCAACATAAGGAAATAAAAGAACACTTCTCATAAATGTTCTTCCAAAAAATTTTTGATTTACCATTTGTGCAGCCAAAATTCCAAAAACTATTGCACCTATTGTTCCAAAAAAAGTGTAGTAAAAAGTTGTTGATAATAGATCTATAAAAGCTTTGTCTTTAATTACTTTTTTGAAATTATTTAATGTAAATTCATAAGTTAATAATATATTTTGTGATTTACCTGATAGTTTAGGCTTATAAGATTTTAGTTCCTTCTTGGAAATTTCTTGATTATTAATATTTTGAAATACTATTTCTAAATTTTCTCGATATTTTTTTGGCCAATTACCTAACTCACACTTAAGTAAATTTGATTTAAATTGACATTTATTATTTAAACTTATTGGTTGGATATCATCTGGATATTTATCTTTAAATTTTACATTAGTAATTTCTTGTGTAAGAGAACTATTTCTTAATTTATAAATTACTTTTATTTGATTTGGATTATCATTAATTGATTTTACTAATTTTTTTGCTCTTGGTTCAGGAATTCTTAAATCTTTGAGCTCTACATTTTTAAAACTTATCCAAATATTAGAAAATATTGGAAATAAAATTATAGAAAATACTAAAAGAACTGATGGTAATATTAAAAGATAAGCTGTTCTTTTTTCAATTTTTGCAAGTTTTGAACTCATAAAAAAAAGCGGATAATTAATATTACCCGCTTTTTTTAATTTTTTAAATTACTAGAAGCTAGCTAGCACAGTATTAATTTCATCTACTGCTTCATCTAGCGTCAATTGATCGTCAATATATTGTCTAGTGATTCTATTTATAAACTTATTGTTAATAATTTTAGATGCTCTAGATAGTTCACCTTCTTTAACACCCCATCTATTAGCAGTATCTAAACCTGCAACAATATTATTTATTACATCTGCTGAATATAGATCTGTTAAAGGAGCTTTTCTATCAACTCCAACAGGCAGTTTACTCCAAGCTGTTGTAAATGCATTTGGATCACTTGCATTACCTCTTCTTACAGGGAACTTACCTTCTGGTGCTATAGATAAAGTGCTTGTATATCCTTCATCCATTGAATAAAGAATAAACTGCTTAGCTTCATCGGTATCTGCATCTGCAGTTACACCAAAGTATCTAACATCCGCCCAAGCTGCGCCTTTTACATTATTTGGTCCACTAAAATTAGTTATAAAACCAGTTTTAGACGCCAATTCTGGTGAAGTAGGATCACTGTTAATTGTTGGTGGAGCTGAGTCTCTTAAACCAGCTAATTCATCCATGATAAATGGTGACCATATTATCATTGGAGTTTTACCAGCGAAATAAAGTTCTCTTGATTGTTTCCAATAAAGTTCTCCTGGAGGGCTAGCCTTAGCTAATTTTTTATAAAACTGTAAAGAATTTTTTAAAGCTCTTCCTTGTTTTTTTGTTCCACCTTTTTTTACAATATTTACACCGTTTGCAAGCATGACATGTTCTAAAACTTGACTCATAAAGTTTTCGTCAGTTTTAGTTGCCGCAACAAATCCAAACATATCATTACTAGATAAAGCATCTATTGCTTTCTCGATGTTTGCATAAGTCGTCGGTGGTTCTAAACCAGCAGCTTTAAATAAATCTTTTCTGTATACAACCATTTGCGTCCAGCCATCTACTGGCACGGCTGCAATTTTGCCACCTTTTTTAGCCATCTTTAAAGCACCTGGAGCAAAAGTTTTCTTTCCAAGTGAGTTAACGATATCATTATTTGCATCAACGTCTAAAATTCCCGCTTCTGCCCATGGCAATACATATTGCAATGTATGATAAATTACATCAGGAAGATCTCCTGCTGCAGCTGCTGCAGTAGCTCTTGTTCCTAAATCTTTTTCATCAATCGGGATAACTTCAACTCCAATTCCAGTTTTAGCTTCAAAAGCTTTAGCCATCTCTTCTTGTTTAGCCATCCTTGCTGGTTGAGTTTCTGTCGTCCAGAATTTGATATCTGCAAATGCAATTGAATTAAAAACAAAAGCTATTGCAGAGATTGTTATTAATATATTTTTAAACATATATTCCCCTCTTTTTTCGTGTTTTCTAAAGTTATTTAAAAATTAACACATAATGAACATTTAAAAGAAGAATAACAAGTATGTAATTTAAACAATACTACCTGAGATTGATTTAGGAATTTTTAAAAGAAATACCTTTATTATCAAATAAATGGCAACGAAATGGATCAAAACCTATTTTGACAGTATCACCTACTTTAATATTCGTGTCCCCATCAGTTTGTACAACAAGAGGATCTCCCTCTTTCTCTAAATATAAATATGTTCCTGACCCTAATTTTTCTACAACGAAGACTTTACTTTCCCATAATGAATCTGTTTTTGCATTTAATATCAAATGCTCTGGTCTTATTCCAATTTTTATACTTTCGCCTTCTTTAATATTTTCGGAAATTTTTGGTACACTTAACTTTCCAGTCCCCATTATATCTACTTCAGAACTTTTTGAACTTTTGCTTAAAATTTTACTATCTATAAAATTCATTTTTGGAGATCCGATAAAACCACCAACAAATAAATTATCTGGGTTATTATATAAGTTCATGGGTGATCCCTTTTGTGAAACTATACCTTGATCCAATACAACAATATCATTTGCAAGTGTCATGGCTTCAGTTTGATCATGAGTTACGTAAATCATTGTTGCATTAAGTTGATCATGTAATTTTGCCAATTCTACTCTCATTTGTACTCTTAATGCTGCATCTAGATTAGATAATGGTTCATCGAATAA
>LUMR01000319.1_pt1 | contig 15008 bp, 14 predicted proteins | sample 730041 | NCBI WGS metagenome assembly LUMR01 (sample SAMN03860258, study PRJNA289734) | marine metagenome | biome: seawater column; feature: ocean; material: water; isolation source: Red Sea water column Station 12 - depth 10m | place: Saudi Arabia: Red Sea | collected 2011-10-15 | depth 10 m | reverse complement strand
CTTTTCATTAGATGAAAAATGGTCAAAACTTTCAAAAAAAATAAAGGATATCATTCTTTATGGATCTGATGATGAAGAAATCAAGTTTTCATATGACGATGGTTATGAAAAATACTCACATAAAAAGACATTTGAAGGGGTAATAAATAATTTAGAGAGAAGATATTTAGAAACTGATAGTGATTGGAAAAGAGAAGAAATAGCCCAATATCAGTCAGATACTAAATGTGAGAGATGTAATGGTCATAGATTAAAAGATGAGGCATTATGCGTGAAAATTGACGGCTTACACATTAGTGAAGTGACCGAAAAATCAATTTTAGATGCTGCAAAATGGTTTGAAAATTTAAAATTCAATTTAGATAAAAGACAAGTTAAAATTGCCGAACATATCCTCAAAGAAATTAATGAAAGATTAAATTTTCTTTTAAATGTTGGTCTTGATTATCTAACGTTATCAAGAGAGTCTGGTACCTTATCAGGAGGAGAAGCTCAAAGAATCCGTTTAGCATCTCAAATTGGATCTGGTTTAACTGGAGTGTTATATGTTTTAGATGAACCATCTATTGGTTTGCATCAAAAAGATAATGTAAAACTGATCAATGCTCTTAAAAGATTACGAGATTTAGGAAATACAGTAATAGTAGTTGAGCATGATACTGAAACGATGGAAAATGCAGATCATATTATTGATCTTGGTCCTGAAGCGGGAAACAAAGGTGGTGAAGTTGTTGCGCAAGGAACTTTTGATGAGATAACAAAAAATAAAATTAGTATCACAGGAAAATATCTTTCAAACAAATTAAGAATTGATGTTCCCAAGAAAAGAAGATTAGCAAAAAATGGGAGGTTTCTCGAAATAACAGGTGCGACTGGTAATAATTTAAATAATGTTAATTTAAAAATACCTTTAGGTAGTTTAACTTGTGTTACCGGTGTATCAGGAAGTGGTAAGTCAACATTAATCTTACAGACACTATACAACGCATTAAACTTAACTTTGAATAATAATAAATCTAGAAAAATTCCAAAACCATTCAAAGGTTTCAAAGGCACAGAATTAATCGATAAGATAATTGATATTGATCAATCACCAATTGGTCGTACCCCAAGATCAAATCCAGCAACTTATACTGGAGCTTTCGGGCCAATTAGAGATTGGTTCACAGGATTACCTGAGTCAAAAACAAGAGGATATAAACCAGGAAGGTTCTCTTTTAATGTCAAAGGAGGTAGGTGTGAAGCTTGTGAGGGAGATGGAGTTATTACTTATGAGATGCATTTTCTCCCAGACGTTTATATACAATGTGATGAGTGTAAAGGAACCAGATATAATCGGGAAACCTTAGAGATAAAATTCAAAGATAAAAGTATTGCGGATGTTTTAAACATGACTGTTGATGAAGGATGTGAATATTTTGAAAATATTTCAAATATAAAGACTAAATTGCTAACTTTAAAAAAAGTTGGTCTAGGTTATATAAAAATTGGTCAACAAGCTACAACTCTATCAGGCGGTGAAGCACAAAGAATTAAATTAGCTAAAGAATTATCAAAAAGATCGACGGGAAGAACAATGTACATTTTAGATGAACCGACTACTGGTCTTCACCAACACGACATCAAAAAATTATTAGAAATTTTACATACATTTGTTTCATTAGGTAATACAGTGGTTGTTATAGAACACAACTTAGATGTCATAAAAACTGCAGATTATATTGTCGATATGGGTCCTGAGGGTGGTGTAAAAGGTGGAAAAATTATCGCTGAGGGAAAACCTGAGGAAATTTGTAAAGTTAATGGAAGTTATACGGGTAAGTTTTTAAAAAATCTTTTACAATAAATACCATTGTCATCTCACTCTAAATCAGTATAAAATTATGTATGGGTAATTTACTTTCATCTTTATCAAAAACTATTCACGTTTCTTTAGCCATTGCAGTTCTGTTATTTTTGGGCTTATTTTATCAAAATGATGGTTTTAGTTTTGATGCACTTTTTTGGAGTTGGTTTGCGAGATTTGTGCATGTAGTAGTTGGTATAATGTGGATTGGCTTGTTATGGTATTTTAATTTTGTTCAAATCCCAAACATGGCAAAAATTCCAGATGAACAGAAACCAGCTATTGGTAAAGTAATTGCGCCAGCTGCATTATTTTATTTTAGATGGGGTGCAGCATTTACAGTTCTATCAGGTTTAGCACTTGCAGGTCTTAATGGATATTTGCATGATGCAATGACTTTAAGTATAGGATCTGGCATTCCAAAACACACAGCTATAGGAATTGGAATGTGGTTAGGTCTAGTTATGGCATTTAATGTGTGGTTTGTAATATGGCCTAATCAAAAAAGAGCTTTAGGTATAGTTGAGTGTGAACCTGATCTAAAAGCCAAGTCAGCAAGAACAGCTATGTTATTTTCGAGAACTAATACTTTGTTGTCAATACCAATGCTGCTTACTATGGTAGCTGCTCAAAACCTTTATTAATTACTTTCGTCTTCTCTTAAAACAGTTTTTTGTGAAACTCTTAGTCTAACTAAAACTGTATTGGCAATATAAATAGATGAATAAGTACCAAAAATTACACCAAATATCATAGCTAAAGAAAAACCTTTTAGTATCTCACCACCAAAGAAAAATATTGATAGCAAAGCTAATAAAGTCGTTATTGATGTAATTAAAGTTCTAGATAATGTTTCATTGATAGAGATATTAGTTAAATCGTAAATCTTAATGTCAGAATATTTTCTTAAATTTTCTCTTACTCTATCAAAAATAACCACTGTATCATTCATGGAGTAACCAACGATAGTTAATACAGCTGCAATAATAGATAAATTGATTTCAAGACCAAGCAATGAAAATAAACCTAGGGTTACCAACACGTCATGAAACAAAGCTAATATAGCTCCTAAACTAAATTGCCATTCAAATCTGATCCAAATGTAAATTAACATTAAAGTTAATGCCACTGCGATAGCTATTACTCCAGATTTAAGTAACTCAGCACTTACTTTCGGTCCTACGTTTTCAACTCTTCTAAAATCAAAAGTATTACCAAATGATTTATCTAAATTTGCTTTAACTCTTAGAGATGACACATTAATTTTGCTGTCAGTTGACCTTAATTCAATTAACGTTCCGCCCTTAAAATCTATTCCAAAGTTAAGACCTTTGAAAGTCAGTAAAAATAAAGAAATAACGACTAAGGATATAGAGAGTATGTTAAATTGATTATAATATTTGTTAAAAGCAATCATTTAAATTAAACCTTCTTTTTCTTTGTTTCTGTACACATACAAAACAGTCAATAACCTTGCTATGAAATAAACTGAAAATAATGTTGTAAATATTCCAATCCCAAGTGTAAGTGAAAAACCTTTGATTGGACCTGAGCCCATAAAAAATAAGATAATAGCTGCTAATAGTGTTGTTATATTTGCATCAAGTATAGCGGTTCTAGATTTTGTGTAACCACTATCAAAAGCTATTAAATTATTTTTTTCATTTTTTAGCTCTTCTTTAATTCTCTCAAAGATTAAAACATTTGCATCGACTGCCATACCAACTGTCAAAATTATTCCAGCGATCCCCGGAAGAGTTAAGGTCGCCTCGAATATAGTCAATATTCCAATGAGTAAGAAAAGGTTAAGTATTAATGTTATATTGGTAATTAAGCCAAATATCTTATATTTTACAAAGATAAATACTATTACTAATACAAAACCAATTGCTAATGCAATCATTCCTGCATTAATTGAGTCTTGTCCTAAGTCAGGACCAACTGTTCGTTCCTCGATAATATTTAAAGGAGCAGGTAATGCACCAGATCTTAATAAAAGAGCTAAATCTGTTGCTGATTGAAAAGTGAATCCACCACTGATTTGACCTGATCCACTTGCAATTGTATCTCTTATAACCGGTGCGCTTATAATTTTACCATCCAATACTATTGCTAATTGTTTGCCAATACCAGTCGATGTGGCCTTACCAAATCTTTTAGCGCCAACTCTATCAAGTGTAAATGTAACTACCGTTTCATTTGTTTCACTATCCATTCTTGGTTGAGTCACTATCCATTCTTGGTTGAGCATCTAGCAGATTGTCTCCACTTAAAATAATTCTTTTACTTACCAGAGCATCTTCTTCAGACTCATCTTCATAACTAAGTTTTTCCGCTCCAAAAGAGTCTTGATCGTTATTAGTTACAAATCTAAATGTAAGATTTGCAGTTTTACCAAGCAATGATTTAATTCTCATTGGATCATCTAATCCAGGTAATTCAACAAGAATTCTGTCGTTTCCTCTTTTTAGAATATTGGGTTCATTAGTTCCTATCTCATCAATTCTTCTTCTTACAATTTCTAATGCTTGATCTTGGGATGATGTTTTTAGTTTAACAATACCTTGGGTTGAGTAATTGACAAAAAAAATATTATTTTCCTCAGTGATATCTAATTGATGAGATTTAAATCTTGGATAATAAGGATTTAATTCACTTTCCTCATCATTAAACGTATCTAGAATAGTTTGTTTAAAGTTTTCATCTACAGAAAAAGATAATTTTTGTCCTAAAATTTTTAAATTTTTAATTCTAATATTTTTGTCTTTGAAATAATTTCTAATGGTAATTGAAAGATTTTGTATTTTTTGCTCAATAACTGGATTATTATCAATTTCGAGTAGGAGGTAAGAACCTCCCTGAAGATCTAATCCAAGATTAATTTTCTTATTTAGTAAGTTGTTTTCAAACTTAAATAAATTTGATGAAGCGATTAAAATAAAAAATAGAGAAATTAATATTACTGAAATTATTCTGAATTTTGAAAAATATAACACTTTACTTTAACAAAATTACTTTTTAACTTCTTGAGAGTTCATCAGACTTTGTACACCTGTACCTCTGATAACTTCAACAGTCACATTTTCAGCAACCTCAACTTCTATTTTATCGTTGTCTACAACTCTGGTTATGGTTCCTGTAATACCGCCTGAAGTTACAATCTTATCACCTTTTTTTAAACCCTCGACCATAGCTTTATGCTCTTTGACTTTTTTTTGCTGTGGTCTTATCAAGAAAAAATAAAAAATAACAAAAATTAATATTAGTGGTATAAATTGACCTATTCCTGAACTTTCCATAAAACTCCTTAATTAAAAATGAATTTTTATACTATCTCTTAAGTTAAAACAACTTTAATTCAGACTAATTTTTTCTAGATTATTCATATAAGGTCTAAGCACTTTTGGAATACTTATAGACCCATCCTTTTGCTGGAAATTTTCTAAAATAGCAATAAGAGTTCTACCCACTGCTAAACCACTTCCATTAAGCGTTCCAACAAATACTGTTTCTTTATTTGAATTTTTATATCTAGCTTTCATCCGTGTTGCCTGGAAAGTTGAACATGATGAACATGAAGATATTTCTCTATACTTGTTTTCTGAAGGTAACCATACTTCTATATCGTAAGTTTTTTCTGCACTAAATCCCATATCTCCACTACATAAAATCATTTTTCTATATGGTAACTCTAACAAATCCAAAATTCCTGTGGCACAATTTGTCATTCTCTCTAATTCTTCAAGACATTTATTTTGTTCCACAATACTAACTAATTCAACTTTATAAAATTGGTGTTGTCTAATCATCCCTTTTGTATCTTTACCATAACTACCAGCCTCTTTTCTAAAACATGGGGTAGATGCAACAAATCTCATCGGTAATGTTTTAAAATCTAAAATTTTATCTTTTACAATATTAGTTAAAATAACTTCTGCTGTAGGAATTAAAAATTTTCTACCACTTCCCTCTTCTAATTTTACTTCAAATTGATCATTTTCAAATTTAGGTAATTGACCAGTTCCGAACATTGTATTTTCTGATGCTAATAAAGGTGGTGAAATTTCCTCATATCCATTTTTTGAAGTATGTATATCAAGCATAAAATTTGAAATTGCTCTTTCAAGTAATGCCAATTTATTCTTAACAAAAACAAATCGTGAGCCAGTGGTTTTTGTGGCAAGATCAAAATCTAACATGCCAAGTTTTTCACCTAATTCGTAGTGTGATTTTGGAGTAAATTCAAAATTAGGAATCTGACCCGATTTAGTTAATTCAACATTTTCATTTTCATTAGATCCTACAGGCACATCATCGTGAGGTATATTAGGAATACTTGATAAAATTTCATCTAAGTCTGATTTAATTTTTGATTGTTGATCAGTAATTTTATCAATAGATTGGGTAATTTCTTTTGACCTAGAAAATAAAGCCTTATCTTTTGTTTTTGAAATATCTTTCTTTTCTTTTTCTAATGTTTCTTTTTTTTGAATTAAATCTCTATTATCTATATCTAATTTTTTGAGTTTATTGAGATCTATATCGATTGATCTTTTTTTTAATGCTTTTGAAAATGCATCAAAATCTTTTCTAATTTCTTTAATGTTATGCATCAGAATTTTTTAAATTTTTATTCTCAATAAGTTTTACTGAAAATATTGATAATTCATATAGAATTAATAATGGTATCGCTAAACCAATTTGTGTGATGGGATCTGGGGGTGTGAGTAAAGCTGCAGCTGCAAATATAATAACCACAACATATTTTCTTCGTTTCTTTAAAAAATCAGAATCAACTAACCCTACCCTCGCTAATAAACTCAACCTAGTAAGAATAAGATTGGGGTTAAAACTAAATAAGGTAAAATTGCAATTTTTTCATGTTTATAAAGACCAGGAGCAATAAATTTCCAAATCTGCATCAAAATAAATGGACAAGTAACAAAAAAAGCTGTGAAAAAAGATACTTTTAAATAGGTAAGAAAAGTTTCTTGTAAAGCTGTGAAAATTAATCGTCTATCAGTTCCATCATCTTTAACTGCTTGTGCATATGGCTCTACTAAAAAACCATAAAGATGTTCAGCAAAAAAATAACATCCTATAAAAAAGATTATTAGAAAAATAAAACTATGAATTAGTCTTTTTCTTAACTCAGCTAAATGACTTACAAAGCCACCTTCATTTTCGTCATGACTCATCTTTTTTTTCTTCTTTTTTTTCTATCTTATTATCCTCAAGATCAATATTTGAGACTTCATTTTGAATATTATTGACATATTTTTTTGCAGAACCGATCCATGAACCAACTTTTTTGAGCATTATCGGAAAGTCCTTAGGTCCCAAGACTACAATAGCTATTGCAACTACAATTAAAATCTCAAACCAACCAATAGTAGGCATGTGATTTATTCTTTTTTGTTCGAATCTTGATTATCGTCAGAAATATTTTTAGGTTCATTGTCATCAGTCACATCTGATGCCATACCCTTTTTAAAACTTTTTATTCCTTTTGCTACATCGCCCATAAGGCTAGAAATTTTTCCTCTACCAAATAATAATACCACAAGTATTACAACGATTGCTATTTGCCAAATTCCAATGCTCATAGAAAACTTATAACCTTTTTATCAATAATTGAAAAGTCTAATTTGTAGGCTTAGTTCTTCTCATCCGAGTCAAGAGTGCTACTTAACATTTCATCAATATTTGAATAAATGTCCTCTTTTTTATCATCTTGTTTTTCTTTATAGAATTTTCCAGTACCAAAAATAGCGTTATCAATATTGGTACTATCAATTAAACCTGCAGCTCCAAGTTCATCTACTGTTGGTAAATCAGATAATTTTTGCAAGTTAAAATGGCTTAAAAAATCATCCGTCGTGACATATTGAATAGGTCGACCAGGGACATTTTTTCGTCCACCAGGTTTAACCCAATTTAATTCCATCAAAATTTCTAAGGTGTTAGTTCCAAAAGCTACACCTCTTATTTCTTCTATCTCTGCACGAGTAACTGGTTGATGATAAACAATTATGGCAAGAGTTTCTATTGCAGCTTTTGATAATTTTTTTTCAACAGTTTTTTCTTGGGTCATTAAATTTGAAAGATTAGGTGAGGTTCTAAAAGACCATTTTTTAGAAATGCAAACTAAGTTAATACCCCGATTTGAATATTCAGCTTGTAATTTTAACAAAATTTTTTCAACATCCGTTTTTTTAGATATCTTATTTTCAATAGTTTCAATATCTAATGGTTCTGCAGCAGCAAAAACAATTCCTTCAATTTCCTTTTCAATTGAAGATAATTTAGTTGGAAAATTAATAATATTGTCTTTTTTCTTAATCTTTTTTTTTATCATTTGTTTTCTTTTATATAAATATCATCAAAAAGGTTTTCTTGCTTTATGCTTAGGTTGCCCTCCTTGACCAATTCAAGAGAGCCAGCAAATATTCCTGCTTTACCAGTTCGTTTGTATTTTGATCCACTTTTAAAATTTTTCGGTATTAAATCATCTAATTTTTTCCAGTCCATTAATTTTCCAAAAAAATCTTTTATAGTTTTTATACCTTCTTCTGTTGTAAAAACTGGTAATTTTGGAATATTAATTCTCTGAAAATCTTTAGTCATAATTATAGTGGAATAGGTTTTCATGAGGTCAAATAAATTTAATTTATACTCGCTATTGTAGATGGGCCTTATGCCTGCTCTCATACCTCTAGTTCTAATTTCTCTTCCTAATCTTTTTCTTTTAAGCATCTGTTCAGATAATAACCTTATTAATTCAAGTTTCTTAAGTTGAAGTTTTAATTTTTCAGCTACTTCTTGAACTTTAAATTCTTCTTCAGGGGTGCCTGGTAATAGTAATTTTGATTTTAAATATGCTAACCATGTTGCCATTAATAAGTATTCTGAAGCAATCTCTAAATTTAATTTTTTTTCTTGAGTAATAAAATCATGAAACTGATCTGCTAATTTTGTAATAGATATATCCTCAAGATTAACTTTTTGAGCTTTTGCAAGATCTAAAAGAACGTCTAATGGTCCATTATAATTTTCAACATCTACTTTAAAAAGTTCAGAATCATTTTCAATCATCAATCAATATTAACTTAAAATTTTGTAAAATTGTGATGTTTTTTTAACGAGAAAAGGATTTATCAATGGTGAATTATTTCCTACAATTTTCATTTCATTTAAATTTCCATTACAATGTAAGGCTAAATTACAACCTGCACTAAACGTTTTGATTGTATTTTCCTTTAAATTACCCTTAAGACTTTTCATGGATAAATCATCAGAAATCAAAATATCTTTAAAACCAATTTTATTGCGAATTAATTTAATAAATTTTTTTGAGTGAGTAACACAATTTTCTTTGTCAATTTGAGTAAAAATTATGTGAGCGGTCATAGCAAAAAAAGTTTTTTTATTTTTAAATGGAAGAAAATCTCTCTTGGTTAAATAACTCAATTTTTTATTTACCATCGGAGTAAAATGGTGACTATCTACTTTTGCAAGACCATGTCCTGGAATATGCTTTATGACTGTTCCAATACCATTTTGATGGAAATAATTGATACAATAATCTCCTATTTTAGATACAATTTTGGGATTATTGGAAAAAGATCTATTCCCAATGATATTTGATGCACCTTTAATTCTTAAATCTAAGACCGGGGAAGTATTAATATTAATACCAAGAGATTTTAATAAATATGAAGTTTTATCAATAAATAATTTATAATAAAATTTAAATTCATCTACATTTTTAACATATTTTTTTCCAAAAAATTCTGAAGTCAAATTATCGAATGATATAATATTTTTTAACCGATTAACTTTACCCCCTTCTTGATCAATTAAAATGGGATATTTTTTATCTTTGAATAATTTTCTTATTGACGTGGTGAGTTTTAAAGTTTGATCAATATTTTTAATATTTCTTGTAAATAAGATAACTCCCCAGGGTTTATATTTTTTAAGAAATGACTTTTCTTTTACTGAAAGTTTTGTTGATTTAATACCAACAATAAATGATCGACGTTTATTCATTATTTTCTAATAATTTCCAAAAATTAAATTTTTTCTTTTTTTTATTGTTTGTTTGCTCAACGTATTCAATAATATTTTTCGTATCATCTTCTAAAATTGGTAATTTTTCTGAGTAAGTATTTATCTTATTTTCAATATTGTTAAGAGATCTATAAGATTTTTTTTTATAGGCATCAGAAAAATAATATTTTGCTGTAAAAAAAATAAAAAGACCAATAATAAAGACGAAAATGATATATTTGATTTCTTTAAACATTACATTTTTTCAGGAGCAGATACACCTACGATATTCATTCCAGATTTAACAACATTTGATATAAGTTTTAATAAAACTAATTTGTCATTCGATATCTTCTTATTCTCATTTATAAATCTTTTTTCAGGATTATCTTTTCCCAAGTTCCAGTAAGAGTGAAATAGAGAGGCTAGTTCATAAAGATATACTGGAATTCTATGTGGTTCTAGCTTCTTACTTGATATTTCGATGCACTTTGGCCACTCGGATATTTTTTTTAAGATGTTTATTTCATGGTCAGAATATTCAAAATTATATTCATCAATCTTTAAATCTTTTTTTAAATCTATTTCCAGATGTCTAAAAACAGATGAAATTCGAGCATAACAATATTGTACATAATACAAAGGATTGTCTTTTGATTTTTCAATTACATTATCAAAATCAAAGTCAAGTTCGACATCATTACTTCTGTTCAACATGATAAAACGTGTAGCATCTTTTCCAACTTCATTAATTAAATCATCAACAGTTATATAATCACCTTTACGTTTTGACATTTTGAATGGTTTTTTATCTTTTATAAGTTTTACAAGTTGACTAACTTTGCAAATAAGTTTTCCTTTAGAGTTCGACAAAGCATCGACAGAGGATGTAATTCTTTTAATATACCCCGCATGATCTGCACCTAAAATATTTATCAAGTAGTCAAACTTTCTGTCCAATTTATTTTTGTGGTAAGCAACATCACTAGCAAAATAAGTCCAGGCACCATCAGATTTTTGTAATGCTCTATCTTTGTCATCACCAAAATCAGTTGATTTAAAAAGTAATTGTTCTCTCTCAACCCAATTATCATCGTTCTCACCAGCTGGAGCCTTAATTTTACCTTTATAAACAAATTTATTCTTTTGAAGATTTTCTACTACTTTTTCAACTTCTTGATTGAGCACTAATTTTTTTTCACTGACGAAATTATCGTGAATTATACCAAGGCTACTAAGATTTTTTTTTATTAATTTTATTGCCTCGTCTATAGACAGGCTAGTTAATTCTTCAGATATTGCATCGTAATTAGTAAAATCTATTTTTGGATTTGAAGAAATAATATTATTTGCAAACTCAATCAAATATTCACCAGGATAAAGATCTTCATTATCTGTTGGAAAAGTTTCATTAAATTTGATTTCTCTTATTCTAAAATATACTGATTTTGTGAAATTAATTATCTGATTGCCATAGTCATTTACATAATATTCTTTAGTAACTTTATGATTATTAAATGATAAAACATTTGAAATTACATCTCCTAAAATAGCACCTCGGCAATGCCCCACATGTAAAGGCCCTGTTGGATTAGCAGAAACAAATTCAATTAAATAATTTTTCTTTTGCTCATTTGTATTTATTCCAAATGTTTTAGCGTTCTTAATAATTTCTTTTGAAAAATTTGTCCAAAACACAGGTTGAAATTTAATATTTATAAATCCAGGTTTTACGATTGATACCTCTTTTATTGACTTGTCCTCATTTTCAAGACTCTTTGCTAAGGTTTCAGCTAATTCCAAAGGGGGCTTTTGATTTATTTTTGACAAAACCATCGCAACATTTGTAGAAATGTCACAATTAAATTTCTCAGGTGGAATTTCTGTGTTTATTCCATCTAAATTATCTGGCAAAATTATTTTACCCTTTTTCGATAAATCTAAAATAATCTTTTTTATTTTATCTAAGTATTGATCAAAAATGTTCATTTGATATCGTTATAAAGGTTGATAGCATATCTATCAGTCATACCAGAAATAAAATCAGAAACTGATCGATATTTGTTTTTAGATAAATGTTCTTTTGAAATAAACTTTGCCGGATTTTTACTTATTTTGGCAAACAATTTTTTAATTATTAATTTACCTTTGTTATTTTTATTTAGCACATTCTTGTTATTGTACATTTTGGACCTTAAAAAATACCTAATTTCATTATCAGAATTTTTAATTTTATCAGAGAAATCAACCATAAGAAAATCAGTTTTATTCAAATCATTTCTACTCTTAATTTTATTTTGATTAAGATTTTTGATGGTATTACTTATTAAATCTTTGATCATTAAATCTATTGAGTCTCTTATAATCTGGTAAGTTGCAATCTTGTAATTTTTTTTGTTAATCTTTTTTTTATATTTTCTATAAATATTTTTAAAAAAATCTATTTCTACTAACTCTTCTAATCTAAATAAGTTTGCTTTTATGCCATCTTGTATGTCATGGTTATTATAAGCAATATCATCAGATATAGATGAAATTTGAGCCTCTAGTGATGGAAAGGTATTAAAATTAATCATGTTTTTAAATTTTTTAACACCTATCAATTCATCAACTAAATGAAAATCTTCAACTGGACCATTGTGTTTTAAAAGTCCCTCTAATGTTTCAACAGAAAGATTTAAGCCACTAAATTTCAAATACTTATTTTCTAAAAACATAACAATTCTTAATGTTTGTAAATTGTGATCAAACCCTCCATGAATGCTCATACATTCATTTAAAGCATCTTCACCTGCATGACCGAAAGGAGTGTGGCCCAAATCGTGCGCTAAACTGAGTGTTTCTGCTAAGTCCTCGTTCAAACTGAAATATCTAGCGATGGATCTTGCTATTTGAGCAACCTCCATAGAATGAGTAATTCGAGTTCTATAATGATCCCCTTCAGTATTAACAAATACCTGTGTTTTATGTTTCAATCTTCTAAATGAAGCGCTGTGAATAATACGATCTCTATCTCTTTGATAAGGTGATCTATATTTTGACAAAGATTCCTTAAATATCCTACCTTTACTTTTGAATTGACCTATCTTTGAGTATTTTTTCATCCTTTAAAATAAAATATTAAGTATTATATTACTAATACCAGTGATCAATTATGATTAAAGAAATTAAATTTACTGATAAAGCACTAAAACAGATCAATGTTTTGCTGTCTAAAAAAGATAAAGGGTCTTTTTTTAGAATCGCTATTAAAGGTGGTGGTTGTTCAGGATTTCAATACGAATTCACTTTTGATAAAGAAAAATCAAAAGATGATTTAAACTTTGAAAATATTTTAATTGATAAAACTTCAGCAGATTTATTAAAAGGCTCTGAAGTTGATTATGTTTCAGAATTAATTGGTGAACAATTTAAGATAACAAATCCACAAACTAAGTCATCTTGTGGTTGTGGTGTTTCTTTTTCTCTTTAATGATTATTTCTTCATGGAATGTAAATTCTGTGAGAGCTCGTATAGATAATATCAAAAGTTATCTCTTAAAATATAAACCAGATATCCTAATGATGCAGGAAATCAAAACAGAGGATGTAAACTTTCCCTATGATGATTTTTCTGCAATGGATTATGAAAGTCACGTGTTTGGCCAAAAAAGTTATAATGGGGTTGCAATTATATCTAAAGGTAAATTAAAAAATATTAAAACTGACTTAATTAAAGATAAATTAAAGCAATCAAGAATAATTTCAGCTGAACTGGAGTATAAAAAGAAAAATATTCAATTAATAAACATTTATACACCTAATGGAAATCCTGTAGATACGGATAAATATAAATACAAGAAACAATGGTTGGATGATTTAATTAAACAATTAAAGAGTTTAAGTAAAAAAAATTCAAATATTATTCTTGCTGGAGATTTTAACATTATTCCAGCACCTGAAGATGTTTATAATCCAAAAAGTTTTGAGGATGATGCTCTGTTTAGATTAGAAATAAGAAAAAAATTAAGAGAAATGATCAACCTTGGTTTTAGTGATGTCTATAGACATTTTAATGAAACTAAGGAAGGTTATACCTTTTGGGACTACATGAGAGGTGCTTGGCAAAAAAATAATGGGATGCGAATTGATCACTTCTTAGTTTCAAATTCTTTGATTGATCAAATTAAAGGTATAAATATTAATAAAGATCCAAGAGGTCGTGAAAAACCTTCAGATCATACACCGATTGAAATTACTTTAGCTTAGAGATTTTATTTTATTAACCAAGTCTTCATTAATATTTCGAGGGCCTTTATCTAATCTATTTTTGTGTCTTCTTTCACCTGGAAGTCTAACTCCATCAAAAGATTTCATTTTATCAAAAAATTCATCTGCATGTTTTTGCCAATTTGTTCCTGAGGTTTTGTCAGGTGAAATTGCAATGATAAATTCTCCCCCACTTGGTGGTCCACCATCATTATTATCTTTAGCCGCTGTTTCAAAACTAAAATTATCACCAACCAAAGCACCAGCCATTAACTCAACCATCATTGCTATTGCTGAACCCTTATAGCCGCCAAAAGGAAGTAGTACACCACCATCTGCAATTGCACCTGGATCAGTAGTTTCTTTACCATCTTTAGTCAAACCAGTTCCAAGTGGAACCTTGTGCCCTTCTCTTTTAGCAACTTGGACTTCTCCCATCGCCATTGATGCTGTGGCCATATCATAAACAACTGGAGTTTGGCCAGGTCGTGGCCAAGCAAATGAAATTGGATTTGTTCCAAACAATGGTTTGATTGCACCAGCAGGTGCTACAGCAGGTTTGTATGATGTGCATGCAAAAGCAACTAAACCTTCTTCTGCTAACTTTTCTGTTTCAGGCCACATCGCTGCCATGTGATGAGAATTATTTATTGCTAGCACTGCTACACCATTTTTTTTTGCTGCTTTAGCTAATTCAGGTAATCCTTTATTTAAAACTATTGGGGCTAAACAATTATTCCCTTGGACTTTTATAACTGATGAAGAAATTTTTTTAATTTCAGGCTTTCCTTTACCATTAATTTTTCCACTTTTTAAACCACTCACATATGCAGGTAATCTAAACAAACCATGAGATAAAGAT
>LUMR01000140.1_pt1 | contig 15182 bp, 13 predicted proteins | sample 730041 | NCBI WGS metagenome assembly LUMR01 (sample SAMN03860258, study PRJNA289734) | marine metagenome | biome: seawater column; feature: ocean; material: water; isolation source: Red Sea water column Station 12 - depth 10m | place: Saudi Arabia: Red Sea | collected 2011-10-15 | depth 10 m | reverse complement strand
ATGGGATCAACATGCCAACCCGGGCGGAACTCCTTGCCCACGGCCGAACCAGTGAGCAGATCTCAGATGTTCTCGGGGCCGATCATGTTGTTTATCAGACCGTTGAGAATTTGTTGGAAAGCATTGTGGAGAACACTGAGATCAAGGATCTCGAGATGTCTTGTTTCGACGGCCACTATGTGACCGGTGGAATCGATGAAGATTATTTCCAGTGGTTGGAGCAGAATTGCCGCTCCTGATCGGATCGGGGCTCAGGGATTCGGTTGAATGGCGTTGATCACATCAACGATGGCCTCTCCCTTCTGAAGAGATGCCTGTTCCGTGAGTTTGTCTCCGGGTTTTGAGATGTTGATGTTGTCCGCATCCAGGCGCCCATGACGATCCTTGCTGGTGCGTACACCAACAAGACCGGGTCCAGTGCTGATGCCCACCAGGCGATCCGATTCCGCATCAATCTGCACCGCCATGCTGCCGAGATCGCCCCGCTGGTTGTAGCGCAGGCCTGAACAGTCGATTCGCCCGATCATTCCCTGCCTGGTGATCAGCATCAGTGGTGCCTGTTCCGTGCAGACGGCTCCAACGATCTGTTCCCCGGGGAGCAATCGCATGGTCATGGGTCCCTGTGCCAATCGACCCATCAACGGAAGTGAATCTTCAGTGACTCGCAGTCGCAGCAGGCGACCGATGTCGCTGATCAGCACCAGTGTTCCCTGATCGCGGCAGATCACTGCACTGTTGAGCTCGACTCCCTCTTTCAACTTGAGAACGCTGGTGGCCCGACCGGAAAGGTCCACCACTTCGCTGAGGGGGAGCCGCTTAAAGCGTCCATCGCTGCTGAGCAAGCCCAGACTCAGGTCGTCGATGTTCTGGCTGGGCAGCGACAGCAGCGAAACGATGGGGTCTCCGTCGAGGCCCGTGGGCAGGAATCGGTCAATCGGGCCGGGTTGCTGTCCAGCAAATTCCCAGCGCACCTGGGCGATGCGTCCCCCCGCACTCACTGCCAACAGTCGTGGTGGTGGCTCGATCGGCAGGATCACCCGTGCCGGAGATGGTGCATCACCAATGGGGCATGGATCATTGAGGTGCAGTCGGCCCAGCACCTGGGGGGTGACGATCTTCACTTGGCCATCGGCCTGGATCAGCACCCGACCATCTCCGGGCAGTGCAGCCAGGGCCTGCTGACGCAGCAGTTCCGTGTTCGGCCGTTGGCTGGCTGCCCGTTCGGCCATCAGGGCATCACCGCCCTCCACCAGGCGGGTTCGCCGCGGGGTGCTGAAGCGTTTTTTCAACGCCTTGAGCTCTGTCACCATCGCGTCCAGCAGCTGATCCCGGTTGTCCAGGAGCAACTTCAGGCGTTGACGTTCCGCTCGAAGCTCATCCAGCTCCTGGCGCAGGCTTTCCTGTTCGAGTCCGGTCAGGCGCCTCAGGGGCATGGCCAACACCGCATCCGCCTGCCGTTCGCTGAGGTCGAGGCGCACCATCAGGCTGGCGCGGGCTGAGGCGGCGTCATTCGCCTCCTGAATCATGGCGATCACAGCCTGAAGGTTGTTCAGGGCTGTGATCAGTCCTTCCACCACCTCAAGCCGGTCTTCGGTCTTGCGCAGGGCATGGCTGGTGCGCCGGATCAGGGTCAGTTCCCTGAAATCGAGGAAGGTCTGCAGCAGTTGGCGCAGCGACAGTTGCTGGGGTTGTCCATCCACCAAGGCGAGAAGGATGGCTCCGAAGTTGCTCTGCAGTGCCGTTCGCCGTTGCAGATCCTTCAGCACCTTCTCGGGATCTGCATCGCGACGCAGCTCCACCACCACACGCATGCCTTCGCGATCGCTTTCATCGCGGATGTCTGCAATTCCGCCGATTTTTCCGTCGTTGACGGACTCCGCCAGTTTTTCGATCCAGCCGGCCTTGCTGAGCTGGTACGGCAGTTCGGTGACGACCACGGCATTGCGTTTGTGGCGCCCTTTGCCCGGTTGCACCTCTTCGGTGTGGGCCACGCCGCGCATCGGGATGCTGCCGCGTCCATGCAGGTAGGTGTCCCGCAGGCCTGAGCTGATCAGCACTTCACCGCCTGTGGGGAAGTCGGGCCCTGGGATCAGCTCCAGCAGTTTTTCGTCACTCAGCTCCGGTTTGCGGATCAGGGCGATCAGGCCATCCACCACCTCTCCCAGGTTGTGCGGGGGAATGCTGGTGGCCATGCCAACGGCGATGCCGGAGCAGCCGTTCAGCAGCAGGAAGGGAAGCTGGGCTGGAAGAACGGTGGGTTCCTGTTGGGACCCATCGAAGTTCGGTGCGAAATCAACCGTGTCCTCACCGATCTCCTCCAGCATCGCCTGGTGAGAGATCGGCGCCAGGCGGGTTTCGGTGTACCGCATGGCCGCCGGTGGGTCGTCATCCACCGAGCCGAAATTGCCATGGCCGTCGAGCAGTGGATGACGGCTGGAGAAGCTCTGAACAAGCCGCACCAAGGCGTCGTAAACGGCCTGATCACCGTGGGGGTGGTATTTGCCGAGGACGTCACCAACAACCCTCGCGCATTTCCGATAGGGACGGTCTGGGGTGAGCCCCAGTTCCTGCATCGCGTACAGAATCCGCCGCTGGACGGGTTTGAGACCATCGCGGGCATCGGGCAACGCCCGACCCACGATCACGCTCATCGCGTATTCGAGGTAGGAGCGCTGCATCTCCTGATGCAGGGCGATCGGTTGAACGCGCTCCTCAGCCATTCGGTCTGTCGCTCTCCGACCGGAAGGCGCTCAGCCTACAGATGATCACTGGCTTTTCTTCCACGTTGCGTTGGCTTGGGCTCGTTCCACGCTGTTGGTGAGCTGCGGCTCGCTCAGCAATTCTGCCGTCGCCTCACGGATGCGCACACCCCAAAGCTGTTCGGCTTGATGCAGGGGCAGAACGTAGTTGGGGTTCTTGGCCAATGCTGTGGATGCCAGCTGGATCGCCTCGGTCTGCTCACCCTGTTGATGCAGCGCTGCGGCCAGGGCCAGCATCGGTTCTGCGTTGGTCTCCAGCTTCAACACCCGGCGCCAACGCCGCACGGCTTCCTGCCGCTGGCCCATCTCAAAAAGCACCAGGGCCTGGTTGTTCAGGGCTTCCCAGAACTCCGGCTTCAGGGCCGTGGCTTGTTCGAACGACTTCAGGGCCAGAGGGAGTTCGCCCTGCATGATCCTGGCGTTGCCGAGGTCGAAATAGGCCGAAGCGTTGTTCGGATCCAATTGGAGTCCGCGGGTAATCAAGGGAACGGCATCGTCCGGTCGCTCCGCCCGCAGGGCGATCGCTGCTTCGGCGAACCACAGGCCGGCTTTTTCAGGATTCAGCTGCTTGGCCCGGGCCAGAGATCGGCTTGCGTCCTTGAGGTCGTTGTTGCGCAGTTGAGCCTCCGCAAGGATCGACCAGAACCGTTCGTCATTGGGGTTGAGCCGCACCGCCAGAGCCGCCAGTCGTGCTGCGTCCTTGGCTTGCCCCAGCTGAAGCAGCTGTGCAGCAGTCCGACCGATGCCGATTGATGAGCCCTTGAGTTCCGCTTCGGTGGGCAGATAGACGTAGGGGATCAGGGCGTTGGCTGCTGGGGCGCCGAACCAACCCCCCAGAACGACCAGTGCAGCCGCCAGCGTTCGACGCAAGCCAATTCGACGCAGCACTGGAGCGAGGGTGGAGTCGCTAAAGCGTAGGTGTGGGATCCGGTTGTGCTGCAGCGGCGTTGCGACGCCACATCCAGGGTTTGATCCGTCGCAACGCCGATCCCCGCAGGTTTTGGTCCCAGACGCTGTCGTCCCAGCTCTGGATCTGCTCCTTCTGCAGATTCAGCAGCCATGGGCGTGGCTGCACCTCGGGATCACTGCTTTGGGGCAAGCTTCGGTGGTTCCAGGGGCAGACGTCCTGGCAGATGTCACAGCCCGCCACCCACGGTCCAAGGGCGGCGCGAATGTTTTCCGGTAAGTCGTCCTCACGGTTTTCGATCGTGTGAAAGGCCAGGCAACGCCTTGCATCCACCACAAAAGGTTCACGGATCGCATGCGTGGGGCAGGCATCGATGCAGGCGCTGCAGCGTCCACAGAGGCTGCGGGCTGGTGGGTCGGCGTTCAAGGGCTCCGTTGTCAGCAGATGGCCGATCACCATCCAGGAGCCCCGTTCGGGGTGAATCAGGTTGCTGTGCTTGCCGATCCAGCCCAGGCCGGCTTCCTCAGCCCAGGCCTTGTCCAGCAGCGGTGTGGCGTCAACACAGGCGCGCCAACCGCAGTCGGGCCGTTGTTCCGAAAGCCAGCGACCGATCCGTCGCAGCCGTTGATCCACAACCCGGTGATAGTCACGCCCCCAGCCGTAGCGGGCGACTTTGAGGGAGCCGGGGGAGGGTTCAGCGTCGACGTAATAGTTGAGGCCAACGGCGAGAAGGCTGTTGGCTCCGTCCAACAGCAGCCTGGGGTCTCGCCGACGGGGGGCGGCCATCCAGGCCATGTCAGCTTGATGACCATGGTCCAACCAGCGCTGCAGAGCTTTGGTGCGCAGCTGCAGCCGAGGACTTCCCGGGATTCTGGCAATGCCAACGGGATTGAACCCTTCCTCAGCGGCGCGGCGCTTCAGAGCCTCGCTTAAACGAGTTTGTTGATCGGTGACATGCCCTTGCATCGACCTTAAGGTTGGGCGCTTATCAGCATCTTCTCTGTGACCGGCACTGAGACAGGACGGCTTGCTCCCTTGCTGCGCTGGCTTGGTTTGACCCTCGTGGTGATCCTCGTCCTGCAGATGCTGGCTGTTCTTGTCGGTGTCGACTGGGGTGCGGATGCTCCACGCCCGCAGGTCACCGGACCGCTGGTGGCCCTTGCTCCTCTGGGATTTGCCGGTTTGTTGATCTGCCTGATCGGATCACGGCTGGATCACCCCCATCAGCAGCGCACTCCTTTGCGTCTGCTGATCGCCGTCCTTTCAGCGCTGTTGGCCCTCGGCATGGTGATTGCCGTGCCCATGTCCCTGGATGGGGGTGCGGGTGACGTGGCCCGTCAGCGCAATCTGGATCAGGGCCGCGAAGCGCTGAAGGATGCTCGAGCCTTCCGAGCCGATGCAGCGCAGGTCACCTCCCTTGGTGAGCAGCTGGCCCAGGCCGGTCAACTCGCTGCCGATGCCACCGAGGACGACAAGCTGCGGGCGGCACAAAAGATGGTGGACGATCAGATCGCCCAGATGGAGGCCCAGCTCAAGACCGTTGAGGCTGGCCAGGCCCGTGAATCCCAGCAGCGGTTCATCGGTGGAACCATCACGGCTGTGGTTCTTGCGATTGCCTTTGCGCTCCTTGCGTTCACGGCAGTGCTCTGACCGCTGGTTAGGTTGGTCAGACTTCACTCAAAGCTGGGCGCAGTAGCTCCTTGGTCCAGTCCAATCCCAGACCTGATCTGCCGCTGTCCGCAAGGCTTCGGCAGGATCTGAAAAACGACCTGATTGCAGGGTTGCTGGTGGTCATCCCGCTGGCGACAACGATTTGGCTGTCAACGATCGTCAGTCGCTTTGTTCTGGCGTTCCTGACCTCGATACCGAAGCAGTTCAATCCGTTCATCACCCTGAATCCACTGCTTCAGGATCTGATCAATCTGGCTCTCGGTCTCACGGTGCCTCTGATGGGCATCCTTCTGATCGGCCTGATGGCCCGAAACATCGTGGGTCGCTGGCTGTTGGAGTTCGGTGAAGGCACCTTGAGCCGGATTCCCCTGGCTGGATCGGTTTACAAGACGCTGAAGCAGCTGCTTGAGACCTTTTTCCGCGACAACTCCTCCCGCTTCCGTCGTGTTGTTCTCGTTGAGTACCCACGGGAGGGATTGTTCAGCGTTGGTTTTGTCACCGGGGAGGTGGGGCCTTCCCTTCAATCCGATCTGAAGGAGCCCCTGTTGAGTGTCTTCATTCCCACCGCTCCGAATCCCACCACCGGTTGGTACACCCTTGTTCCAGCTGGATCCGTCCGAGAGCTTGAGATCAGCGTTGAAGAAGCTTTCCGAACGATTATTTCGGCCGGCATCGTCAACCCCGATGATCGTGAAGCTCCTGTGAATCGGAGTTTCTCCAGCCTCATGGCCCAGTTACGGGCTTCTGCATCTCCTTCCAGCTGAGTCATGGCCACACGATCCCTTACACGCGAGCTGGCCTTGCTGGTGCTTGGTCAGGTGCCGGAACAGAAGTCAGCCTCAGTCGCTGACCTGGCCCTTGATTCGATCCTGGACCAGGCCCTCGACACCCTCACCCAGCACTGGCGTGAGTCGCTTGATGCCAGTGCTGCAGAGCTCGATCAGGCGCAGCAGTCCCTGCTGGACAGCGAGCTACAGCAGGGCGAACCAGGAACCCATGACACCGTCCGCACCCATCTGCGCGCCTCTTTGAGTTCCGCTGAACAGGTGCTGAATGGTTTGTCAGCCAGCCTTGAGTTGCCTCGGCTGTTGCTGCTTGGCGACCAGGAGCAGATTCGCCGCGGCGCCATGGAGCGGGTTCAGAAGGTGCTCACCCAGCGCGAGGGCATCGACAAACGGTTGGATCAGGTGATGGAGGGCTGGAGACTGACCCGGCTTCCGCGGATCGATCGAGACATCCTCCGGTTGGCTGTCGTTGACCTGGAAAGCCTGCGTACTCCCGCTCCGGTGGCGTTCAACGAGGCGGTTGAGCTGGCCAACCGTTACAGCGATGAGCAGGGTCGCCGGATGATCAATGGTGTGTTGCGTCGCTTCCATGACGCTCAATCGAAAGCATCGGCCTGATGGTGTTCAACTGGTTCGAACGACAGGCTGAGGAGTCACCGACGCCGGAGCCGACGCCCACCCCCGCGCCGACGCCGGAACCGATGGCTGGTGGGACTGATGCCCCCGTTTCAGCGGCGCCGGAGCCGACTCCAGCTCCTGCAGCCAGTGAGGAAGAGGATGAGGCTCTGGTTTGGGCCCGTGAGGCCTATGCCCGGCTGAAGGCTCAACAACAGGCCGCGGCCTCTGTCGCCGAAGCGGCCCCCCAGCCCACCCCTGCGCCTAGTCCAGAACCAGCGCCTACACCTTCACCAACCCCAACTCCAGGACCGGCACCGTTACCAACCCCGTCTCCAGCACCCTTACCGACGCCGTCTCCAGCGCCAGCCCCCGGACTGTCGCTGCTGGAGCAGGCCGCGGCTCAACGCCAGCAGCGTCAGCAGGATCTGGATGAACGGGCTCTCGAGGCTCCCCCTGCACCCACGCCGGCTCCCACCCCTGCGCCAGCTGTCGACTCAGAAGAGCCGCAGTTGGGTGACTTTGATCAGGATTTCACCTGGTCTGCCGAAGTGCTTGCAGCCCAGGGCCGTCGCGTCGATCAGGTTTCCCTCGAGGAAATCGATTGGTTGGGTCGGCTTCGCCGCGGTCTTGAAAAGACCCGTCAGGGCTTTGTCACCAGCCTTCTGGAGAATCTCGGTGACGACCCGCTGACGCCGGAGGTTCTCGATGATCTCGAAACCCTCCTGCTGAGGGCGGACGCTGGCGTCCAGGCCACCGATCAGGTGCTGGATGCCCTGCGACAGCGGATGAATGAGGAGGTGGTCGATCCTGCGGAGGGGATTCGCTTCCTCAAGGAACAACTGCGTGGCCTGTTGGATGCCCCGATCCAGGCCAGTGGTGTTCCTCTTCTGGCGCCCGAACGGGATCGCCTCAACATCTGGTTGATGGTGGGGGTGAATGGGGTTGGTAAGACCACCACCCTTGGAAAACTTGCCAACCTTGCTGTTCGCAGCGGCTATTCAGCTCTGATCGCGGCCGCCGACACCTTCCGGGCTGCAGCTGTCCAGCAGGTTGAGGTCTGGGGAGAGCGCAGTGATGTTCCAGTGGTGTCCAACCCCAGCAGCAACGCCGACCCCGCTGCCGTTGTCTTCGACGCGATTGGTGCCGCTCGCTCGCGCAACTCTGATCTGCTGTTGGTGGACACCGCCGGACGCTTGCAGACCAAGCACAACCTGATGGAGGAACTCCAAAAAGTCAGAAAGATCATCGACCGTTTGGCGCCGGAGGCGAAGGTTGAATCCCTGCTGGTTCTTGATGCCAGTCAGGGTCAGAACGGGCTTCGCCAGGCCATGGCCTTTGCCCAGGCGGCAGGTCTTACCGGCGTTGTGATCACCAAACTCGATGGCACGGCCCGTGGCGGCGTCGCGCTGGCGGTGTCGTCTGAGGCTGGATTGCCGATTCGTTTCATCGGCGCTGGGGAAGGGATTCGCGATTTGCGCCCCTTCAACAGTTTTGAATTCGTTGAGGCTCTGCTGGCTGGACGCTGAAGCGTTGCTACCTTGCGGACCCTGGGGGTGCGAGGTTGAGCAGCAAGCCGCCCGGACGTCATCCCAGCTCTGCGCAGCGGACCGGGAACCCCTCGCCCGAGGCGATGGCCTCGTTGCGTCAGCTGTTTGACAGCCTCAGCAGCGAACAGCGCCGCAATCAGGATCTGTTGGTCTCCCTGGGGTTTGCCCTCCGCAGCTTCACCAACCTCCAGCGCTTTCTTGAGCTTGTGCCTGTGGTGGCCTCGCGTCTGGTGGGTGTTGAGGGGGCCTTGCTTGTTCCGTTTCAGTCGGATGGTCGCCTCTGGCGTGATCAGCTGCAGGGGAGTCCAGCTGAGCCGTCCCAGGATCTGCTGCGGCGTTTGGCAGCCTTTGAACCCGGCTCTGCCGTGGGCTTCGGCAGCGACGATCAGCAGCTGCTGGCGCTCGACCGGCTGGTGCAACGCTGCCTTCCCAAAGCGGCTTTGTTTGCCACGTCTCTGACGGCTCGTGGTCGGACGCGGGGCCGCCTTTACGTGTACGCCCGCAACGGCTCGATGGTCTGGACCGAGGTGCACCGTCGGCACGTTCAGTTGGTGGCGGATCTTGCTGGCGTTGCGATCGAAAACGATCAGATGCTGCAGGACGCCCGCCGCCATGAGCGGGTGGATCGACAACTCAGCATCGGTGCAGAGATTCAGGCCCAGTTGTTGCCGGATCGTTGCCCCGTGATCGAGGGCGTTGATCTGGCCGCGCGCTGTCGGCCTGCATTTCAGGTGGGCGGTGACTACTACGACTTCATCCCCACCCGTCCGGAACTCATCGGTCGACGCCGTGAGCGGGGTCGCTGGGCCCTGGTGATGGGTGATGTCATGGGCAAGGGCGTGCCCGCTGGTTTGCTGATGACGATGCTGCGCGGGATGCTGCGCGCGGAGGTTCTCAGCGGTCTGCCACCGGATCGGATTCTTCACGACCTCAACCAGCTGGCGCAGGAAGACCTGGCGCAGTCGCACCGGTTTGTGACGCTGTTTTATTCCGACCTGGATCCGCGCACGCTGCGGCTGCGTTATGCCAATGCGGCCCACAACCCGCCCCTGCTTTGGCGTGCCGAGCGACGGGTGATCATGCGGCTCGATGCGGCTGGGCTGCTGATCGGTCTCCAACCCGAAGCTGAGTTCGCCCTTGGCGAGATTCGCCTTGAACCGGGAGACGTGTTGCTCTACTACACCGATGGCGTCACCGAAGCACCGGGGATCACGGGCGATCGTTTCGACGAAGCGCGGCTGATTCGTGCCCTTGAAACGGCCTGTCGCAGTGGTCAGGGAGCGCAGGGAATTCTTGAAAGCCTGTTTGAACGCTTGGACCGTTTTGTTGGTCCGGATCGTCAGCTGGAGGACGACGCGTCGCTTGTGGTGCTGAAAGTTCCGGAGGCGGTCACGTTGCCGAGTGTGCAGGGACGGTCAATCGCCTGACAAGCTGAGGAAATCGACGGATGAATTGATGGCTGGTGGGGTGACCGGTGGTGCAGCAGGCACCTGGAGCGATCGTTTTGAGCAGGGTCTGCATCCCTTCATCGAGGCGTTCAACGCCTCCATCGGTTTTGACCTGACCCTTCTTCAGGAGGATCTCGATGGGTCGATCGCCCATGCCCGGATGCTCGCCAGCGTGGGAGTGATCACGGAAGCGGAGGCTGAGCAGCTGGTGGAGGGTCTGGAGACCGTTCGTGCTGAGGCGGCATCCGGCAGTTTCCAGCCCGGCCTGGCTGATGAGGACGTTCATTTCGCTGTGGAACGCCGGCTGATTGCCTTGCTCGGTCCCGTGGGCAAGAAGTTGCACACCGGACGCAGCCGCAACGATCAGGTTGGGACTGACCTCCGCCTCTGGCTGCGGCGACGGCTGGATGGCCTGGATCAGGATCTGCAGCGGTTGCAGGGGGCGTTGCTGACCCAGGCGGATCGCCATCGCCGCACCATGATTCCTGGGTACACCCACCTGCAGCGGGCCCAGCCGCTCTGTCTCGCCCATCACCTGCTCGCCTATGTCGAGATGCTGGAGCGCGACCGTGAGCGACTTCAGGATGTGCGGAAACGCGTGAACATCTGCCCGCTTGGCGCTGCCGCCCTGGCGGGTACGCCGGTTCCGATTGATCGCCAGCGCACCGCGAAGGAGCTCGGTTTTTCAGCGGTTTATGCCAACAGCCTCGATGCGGTCAGTGACCGCGATTTCTGCGTTGAGTTCTCCGCTGCCGCCTCCTTGGTGATGGTGCACCTCAGCCGTCTGGCGGAAGAGGTGATCGCCTGGGCGTCCGAGGAATTCGGCTTCGTGCGGCTCAGCGACCGCTGTGCCACGGGCAGCAGCCTGATGCCCCAGAAGAAGAATCCCGATGTGCCTGAGTTGGTTCGGGGCAAGACCGGACGGGTCTTCGGACATCTCCAGGGATTGCTGACCATGATCAAGGGTCTTCCTCTGGCCTACAACAAGGATTTTCAGGAAGACAAGGAGGCGCTGTTTGATGCCTTCCGCACAACCCGTGATTGTGTTGAGGCGATGGCGATTTTGTTTGAGGAAGGCCTTGATTTCAGGGTCGAGCGCCTCAATGAAGCGGTGGAGCAGGATTTCTCCAATGCAACGGATGTTGCCGACTATCTGGTGTCTCGCGGTGTTCCATTTCGCGAGGCTTATCAATTGGTCGGTGCTGTCGTCCGGCGCTGTCTAGAGCAGGGATGTCTGTTGCGGGACCTTGATCTGAGTGCCTGGAAGGAACTCCACCCGGCCTTTGAGGCGGATCTGCACGACGCCTTGGCTCCCCGTGCTGTTGTGGCCGCCCGTCGCAGTGAAGGGGGGACAGGATTTGAGCGTGTTGATGAACAGCTTCAGCGCTGGTTACAGCGTTTCAACGGAACTCAGCCGGTGGGATGACTCTCACCCATAACCGGGTCTACGCTTGATCAGCCAGAGGTATGTCACTTCGTTCCGGAGTCATGGCCCGATGGCAATGTTCAAGGCCTCATCGGTCCACTGTTTCGTACCCGGTCCACGCAAAACGTGAGCATTTTTGTCGGCAACCTTCCCTTCCGCGCTGAGCAGGAAGATGTGATCGAACTGTTTGCCCAGTTCGGTGAAGTGACCAACTGCGCGCTGCCCCTCGAGCGGGATACAGGCCGCAAGCGTGGTTTTGCCTTCATTGAGATGGCCGATGAGTCCACCGAAGAGGCAGCGATTGAGGGGCTGCAGGGTGCCGAACTGATGGGCCGTCCTCTGCGGATCAACAAAGCGGAGCCCCGCGGCAGCGCCCCCCGTCGTGGTGGCGGCGGCTATGGCGGCGGTGGCTACAGCGGTGGCGGTTATCGCGGTGGTGGTGGCGGCTACGGCGGCGGGGGTGGTGATCGTCCCTCCGGTGCACGGGGCTGGGAAGACCGCAGCTATGGCGCCCGCGATAACGCTGGGGAGGGCAATGCCTACGACGAAGGGCGCAGCCGTCGTCGCCGTGGATCGTCCAGTGGCGGTGGCGATGACTATTCCGGTTACGGCGGAGCTGAGGGCTGACCTCAGCCGTTGATCAGAGCCCTGCGTCCTTGAGCTGCTGCCCGGCATTGAGCAGCACATCCAGATCGGCCCCGGGGCGCTGGGCTTTCTCCCCCAGCTCCCGGCGCCAGTGCCGTGCACCCCGGACGCCTTCCACGAGTTGCACCAGGTGACGGCAGAGGTCCCAGATTCGTCCTCCTCGCTCCAGATGAGCGGCCGCATGGGGAAGCAGTCCGTTCACAACGTCTGACGCCAGGATCTGGCGTGATTCCTCCCCGAAAATGAGGGCATCGACGCTGGTCCAGCGCAGGGGATGGCTGTAGGCCGCTCGGCCCACCATGGCGCCATCGCACCCTTCCAGTGCCTGAAGGCAGTCTTCAGGGGATTCCAGCCCCCCGTTGAGTTCAATCACCAGGTCGGGGCGGCGTTGCTTCAGCGCCACCACGCGCTCATGCTGCAGCGGAGGAATCGTCCGGTTCTGCTTGGGATCGAGGCCCTCCAGCCAGGCCTTACGGGCATGAACAGCGAAGCGGCTGGCCCCCGCCAGCGCCACCCGATCCACGAAGTTCGTCAGCAGCGCATCGCTGTCCAGATCGTCAATGCCGATCCGATGCTTCACGGTCACGGGGAGTCCCCCTGCGTCCACCATGGCTTCCACGCAGCGGGCAACCAGATCCGGTTCCGCCATCAGGCAGGCTCCGAAATTTCCGGCCTGCACCTTCTGGCTGGGGCAACCCACATTGAGGTTGATCTCGTCGTAGCCCCAGTCCTGCGCCAGTCGTGCCGCTTCGGCCAGCAGGGCTGGGTCGTCCCCCCCCACCTGCAGGGCGATGGGATGCTCCACAGGATCGAAGTCCAGCAGCTTGTTGCGTCGCTTGCTGTGGTGCAGCGCCTGGGCCACCACCATTTCGCTGTAGAGCAGGGCCCTGCGGCTGATCTGCCGCATCAGCACCCGGAAGTGGCGGTCGGTGCAATCCAGCATCGGGGCCACACTGAAGCGGTAGGCAGCGGTGGATCCGGAGGCAGTCATCAATCCATTAGAACCGCCCGAGATTCCCGCTTCAGCACCGATGAGCTTGAGTGCCGCCGTTCTGTCCCGTCGATCGCTGCTGTTGGCGGCAATGGCAGGGGTGTTTGGCAGTCTCTGGAGACCTCAGCCTGTGCTGGCGGCATCCAAAGCTGGCGATCCCTCGTGGGATCTCAATGCCGACCAGTGGCGTGAGCGGTTGTCTCCCCAGGCCTATGACGTGTTGCGCAATGAGGGAACGGAACGCCCCTTCACCAGTCCGCTCAATGGGGAGAAGCGTTCCGGCACCTATCACTGCGCTGGTTGTGATGCAGCCTTGTTTTCGTCGGAGGCCAAATTCGACAGCGGCACCGGCTGGCCCAGCTTCTGGCAGCCCCTGGATGGAGCCATCGCCACGAAAGTAGATTTCAAATTGATCCTGCCGCGTACGGAATACCACTGCAGCCGTTGTGGTGGGCACCAGGGCCACGTGTTCAATGACGGACCGCGACCCACCGGCAAGCGCTACTGCAACAACGGTGTCGCCCTCCGCTTCCAGCCCGCTTGATCTGATCGTTGTTGGCGGTGGTCCTGCCGGGTACATGGCGGCGATCACTGCAGCTGAGCAGGGGGTTCGGCGGGTGCTGGTGCTGGAAGGCACCCCTGAGCCCCTCCAGAAGGTGCGCATCAGCGGTGGCGGTCGCTGCAATGTGACCCATGCCTGCTGGGACCCCCGTGAACTGGCGACCCATTACCCCCGTGGCAGTCGACCCCTGCGGGGGCCCTTCAGTCGCTTCGCCTGCGGCGATGCGATCGCCTGGTTTGACGAGCATGGGCTCACGCTGGTGGAGGAACCCGATGGACGGATGTTTCCGCAGCAGAACCGTTCTGAGGCCGTGATTCAGTGCCTGCAGAAGGCGGCAAGGGCGTCGGGTGTCCAGCTGCGCACGAAGGCGATGGTCCAGCAGGTGCGCGTTCACCCCGAGGGGGGGTTTGTGCTCGAGGGCCGCGGCCTCGAGCCTTTGCATGGGGGCTGCTTGATGCTGGCCACGGGGGGGCATCCCAGTGGCCGAAACCTGGCGGCAGCCCTCGGCCACCAGGTGGTGCCGCCGGTGCCATCGCTGTTCAGCCTTGCCCTGCAGGCACCGGCCCTGGCGGCCTGCAGTGGCATTGCCATCGACGATGTGGGCCTTGATCTCAAGCTGGGCGATCAGCGCTTCCGCCAGACCGGGCGGGTGCTGATCACCCATCGCGGTCTGAGTGGACCCGCCACGTTGCGCCTCTCAGCCTTTGCCGCCAGGGCCCTGCATCAGAACCGCTACAAGGGTGAGCTGAAGTTGGATTGGAGCGCTGGGTTGGGACGGTCGGGGCTGACCGAGCGGTTTCAGCAATGGCGACAGGAGCAGGCCCGGCGAACCCTTGCAGCCGCGAAGCCCTTCGAACATCTGCCGCGGCGGTTGTGGCAAGCCTTTTTGACCATGGCTGGGGTGGAGCCAGAGCGCCGTTGGGCGGATCTGCCGATCAAGGCGGAGCGTCGATTGGTGGAGCTGCTCTGTGCGCAGAGTGTGCCGATCCAGGGACGTGGACCCTTTGGGGAGGAGTTCGTCACCGCCGGCGGTGTCGCCTTGGGGGAGGTCAACCTGGCCACGATGGAGAGCCGCCGCTGTCCCGGTCTTTACCTGGCGGGTGAACTGCTGGATGTGGATGGGGTGACCGGCGGTTTCAACTTTCAGGCTTGCTGGAGCGGCGGTTGGCTGGCGGGCCAGGCCATCGCTGCAGTGCTCACTGGATCTGATCAAACACGGTGAACATCGGCAGGTACATCGCCAGCAGGATGGATCCCACGATTCCGCCCACCACCACAATCATCGCGGGCTCGAGCATCGAGGTGAGCGCCTTGACCATGGCGCCGACTTCGTCTTCGTAGAAGTCCGCCACCTTGCTGAGCATTTTGTCCATCTCACCGGTTTCCTCGCCGATGGCCAGCATGTTCAGGGCCATGTCGGGCAGCACCTTCTGACGGATCAGCGCATTGCTCAGGAGCACCCCCTCCTGAACCATGCCCCGCGAGGCAAGGATGGCATCGGAAATGATCGCGTTGCCGGCGGTTTCGCTCGAGATCTCCATCGACATCAGGATCGGCACACCGGCCCGCGTGAGCGAACTGAAGATCCGGCAGAACTGAGCTGTCGCCGTCATCAGGATCAGTTCGCCGAACAGTGGCAGCTTCAGCATCAGGCGGTCGATCGTTCGACGACCGTTGTGGGTGGCGTAGAACCGGTTCAACATCCAGATCGCCAGCAGGATCACTCCGACTGCATAAAGCGAGGCCGAGGAACGCAGCAGGGCGCTCAGATCAACGAGCAGCCTGGTGAAGGCCGGCAGCTCGGCGCCCAGATCTTCGAAGAT
>LUMR01000896.1_pt1 | contig 15551 bp, 15 predicted proteins | sample 730041 | NCBI WGS metagenome assembly LUMR01 (sample SAMN03860258, study PRJNA289734) | marine metagenome | biome: seawater column; feature: ocean; material: water; isolation source: Red Sea water column Station 12 - depth 10m | place: Saudi Arabia: Red Sea | collected 2011-10-15 | depth 10 m | reverse complement strand
AATGTACCCTCCTTGGTGAAGAAGAGAAACTTGTCAATGGAATCTCTGAAGTCGTATGGAATCATACAACTCTTCATATGAGGTCTAGGGATAAAAATTGGACGTATTTACAGATGCTTTTACCACTTAATAATGAACTAGGATTGATTAATTCTTTGAGAAAAAAATGGGGCAGAAAAGTTCTTTGGCATTTAGAGGCAGTTTCTCAACAAGGATCACCACGATTAGCGGCTTTGCCTGTATTAAAGTGGAATGGGATAGATGAATTAAATGAAATAATGGAAGATTGTAAGAAACTTGGGGCGTTTATTTTTAATCCCCATGTTTTAACTGTCGAAGGCGGAGGCCTAGGAGTGGTTGACGCAGATCAAGTAAAAGCGAAATTAAAATTTGATCCTAAAGGGCTATTAAATCCAGGAAAATTGGAAGGTTGGGAAGTAAAGGAACAATTTAATATTTAACATTTCTGTTTATTTGCAAATTTAATAAATTCAGCAACTAAAAAAATAGAACCTGTTAGAACAGGATGATTGGGTGGCCATTTTTCTAGGGAAAATAAATAATCAATGGCAAGTTCAAATGTTTTAAATTCAATTGTTTTTTGAAGGTCAATTTCTTTAATATGAGAGAGATCGTTTTTTTCTTTAGAAGTGTTTTTAATATTGCGTAAATATCTTTTTGTCTTTGGACACCTAAAATCCAATAAATTCCTTTATCTTCATTCTCCCAATTGCTTCGCTCATTAGAGAGTGCTTTTGCAGCAGGATAATTATGCGCACAATCTACAAGAATTTCTTTGTTGAAATAATTTATTATTTCTAGCCTTCCGTTCCAAGTTGTCTTTTTAAGACCTTCAGATATGTGTTTTTCTTTTATATTAAATCCCAAATTATTCAGCGCTTCAATTGCTCCAACAGCTACTGAAGCATTTTGCTTTTGAAAAATTCCTTTTAATCCAAGCTCATAGCTGTTTGAAATTGAATCTTTCCAGATAATTTCTGCTCCAACCTCTTTAACTTTTTTGGTTATTAAATTTTCAACTTGACTATTTTGTTTGCATGAGATGACAATTGAGTTTTTTTCAATAACTGCTAATTTTTCTTCGGCAATTTTTTCAATCGTATCTCCAAGAAATTCTTTATGGTCTAAGCCAATATTCCCAATAGCAATGATTGGTCTAGATTTATGGGCTGTTGTCGCGTCTAATCGTCCCCCTAAGCCAGCTTCAAGAATGAGTAATTCAACTTTTTGATGGTCAAAAAAATTTAGTGCGCAGCAAATGATTTTTTCAAAAGGAGTTAATTCAAATGTTGAAAAATTTTTTTCTATTAATCTATAGATTTTTTCAAAATCAGTTTTATTAATATTTTTTTTATTAACTCTAATCCTCTCGCATACATCCAAAAGATGAGGAGATGTCGTTACACCGAAATTCCTTTTAGCTTCAAAAAGTATACTTTCTAAATATGCTGCGATTGATCCTTTCCCATTGGTTCCAATAATCTGTATCGCAGGGATATTCTTGCAAGGATTACCAAGTTCTTGAAGTGCTTTTTTAATTCTTGATAAACCTAACTTGATATTATCCCTTTCATATTTAGGAGATAATAATTCAAAAGTTTTTAAATTTGCATTTTTCAAAATTTAAATTGCTATAACTCTTCAAAAATTGAATTTAGCTTATCCAAAAGAATATTAATTTCTCTTCGAGAAATAACTAATGGTGGGACAATCCTTACAACATTTCCTCCTGCAGGAACTACCAGTAATCCTTTATCAAAAGCTTTTAATGTAATTTTTTTTGCATCAGCATAATCATCATTGATCACAAGACCTTGTATTAAACCTAAACCTCTTTTCCCGCTAATAATATTTGGAAATTTTTTTGACAATTCTTCAAACCCAGCACTTAATTGTTCCCCTCTTAGATAAACATTATTGATAATATTTCTTCTATTTATCTCTTCTAATACTGTTAGGGCAGCTTTACAGGCGAATGGGTTCCCTCCAAAAGTGCTTGCATGATCTCCTGGAGAAAAAATGTTGGCTTTTTCTTTTACCAATAATGCTCCAATTGCATGACCTCCTCCTAATCCTTTAGCAAGGGTGAATCCATCAGGTTCAATTCCTAAATTCTCATAACCCCACATTTTCCCAGTTCGACCTACTCCACTTTGGACCTCATCTAAAATGAGAAGAGAATTATATTTATCACATATTTCTCTCAGGCTTTTAAAAAATATTTTACTTCCAGGAATTACGCCGCCTTCTCCTTGTATTGGTTCAACTAAAACGCCGGAAATTTTTTGATCATTATTTTCACACTCTTCAAATAATTTTTTTACCGAATCAAAATTGTTAAATTTAAAAAATTTGAACCCTTGAATCATTGGTTCGAAACCTTTTTGATATTTTGGTTGTCCAGTGGCACTCAAGGCTGCAAGCGTCCTTCCATGGAAGCTGGATTCTGCTGCGAGAATAATTGATTCTTTACCTTTATTTGTTTTATTTCCATATTTTTTAATTAATTTAATTGCTGATTCATTTGCTTCCGCACCACTATTACAGAAGAAGACGCTTTTAGCACAACTCATATTCGTTAAAGTTCTGCTTAATTGTTCTTGTTCTTCAATGTTGTAGAGATTAGAAATGTGCTGAATCTTTTTTAGTTGAGTTGATAACCTTCTTCTTAAAACTCTGTCGCTATGTCCAAGACTACAAGTTGCTATACCAGCGACTGCATCAAGATACCTTTTACCTGTTTTGTCCCATAGCCAACAACCTTTTCCTTTTTTGAAAGATATATCGAATCGACTATAGGTATTCATCAAAGTGGGAGCGGTCGGACTTGAACCGACATACCCGAAGGTGCCGCATTTTGAGTGCGGTGCGTCTACCAATTCCACCACGCTCCCAAGGCTTTTGAAAAAATGAACTTTTTTATTATAACAAAAATCAACTTATTGACTATTGTTTTGGTCAAGGAACAGTTATCAAGATAACGTTTGTTAATAGTTAATCTTTTCGATAAAAACATAGAATTATTTATTGCATTTGCTAACAAGTAATGAGAAGAAAAAAGATTTTTTAAACATTTATGATACATTTTTGTGATTAAACATGCTTAAAAGTCTTTTTTTAAAGGAGATAGCTTCATGATTAGTAATATTGTGTTATATTAGTTAAAAAAGCAAATGTCTAAAACTCAAGCTAAAAAATTATCCTTTAAATTTGTCCCTTATCTTTTTATTGCAGTAACTATACTTACAACATTCGGATCTAATAGCGGAACTTGGGCATGAACGAATTCAAATTTAATGGTTTAAATAAAATTTGGTCTAATCGCTTTCTAGTTTTGTTTATATTATTTTTGGGTTGTATTTCACTAATCAATATTGCTTACGTTTGAATCGACTTTCTTGGTTTGAAAAATTGTTGGTAAATTAAGCTGCTTAAAAGTATTTTTACTGATCTCTCTAATTATTTTTACACCTAAATTTTTTAGTTTTAATTCAAAATTTTCATAACCTCTATCTAAATGTTCTAATCCATAGATCTTACTACTACCTTTTGCGATGATTCCTGCAATTATTAATGCAGCTGATGACCTTAAATCTGAGCCAACTAGATTCATCCCATTAATTGTTTTAACACCTTTGATGTGAGCTACGTTTTTGTTTAGTTTTATACTGGCGCCCATTTCATTAAGTAAATAAATATGATTCATTCTGTTTTCGAAAATTGTTTCAGTTATCTTTGATTCACCATTTGCGATTGTCATTAGAGTTGTAAATGGTGCCTGCAAATCAGTAGGAAAGCCTGGGAAAGGAGCTGTTTCAATATCTACTCCTTTAATCTCTTTACTCTTGATAGAAATCGAATTACCTTTAATCGTAATTTTACTCCCACTCTCTTGAAGCTTATTAGTGACAGCTTCAAGATGATGAGGGATTACTGGAGAAATTGTTATTGAAGAGGAAGTTGCAGCAGCAGCTATTAGAAAAGTTCCAGCTTCTATTCGGTCTGGAATTACTTTATGGGTACATCCGCCAAGCTTATTAACACCATCAATAATAATTGTTTCTTTACCGGAGTCATAAATTTTTGCCCCCATTTTATTAAGCATTTGGCATAAATCTTGAACTTCAGGCTCTCTAGCAGCATTTTCAATAGTAGTTCTTCCTTTGGCTAAAGATGCTGCCATTATTAAAGTTTCAGTCGCACCTACACTTGGACAATTTAATTTAATATGAGTGCCATGAAGTCTATTTTTGTTCCCCCTTGTTTTTGCCTTTACAATTCCCTCTTCAATAATAATGTCTGCTCCTAGTGCGATTAATCCATTAATGTGCTCGTCTATTGGCCTTGAACCAATATTGCATCCACCTGGTAACGGTACTTGAGCTTCTCCAAATTTAGTTAATAGTGCACCTATACAAAAGAAACTAGCTCTTAATCCTTTAACAAGTTCATATGGAAGTTCTTTAATCGAAATAGTTGTTGGATCTATTTCTAGTTGGTTGTTTTTACGAACTAAATTCACTCCTAAATTCTTTAAGATATTCCCCATCTTTTCAATATCAGTGAGAAAAGGTACATTTTCAAGAATTATTTTTTCATTAGTTAGCAATGATGAGGCTAATAAAACTAAGGCGGAATTCTTCGCACCACTTATTTCAACTATTCCATTTAACTTGCCTTGGCCAAGAATCTTTAAATTTTGCGATTTAAGATATGACTTCGTTTTGCTTCCGCAAATCATTAAGACTTAATTTATTAGATTCATCATGACAAACTAATAATATTAAGTCCACCCTATGTAACGTCATGAATATTAATTAAAAGTGAAAATGTATTTTTTGATTTCTTGGGAAATAAAAATTTAATAAATAATTGATCAAAATATTTATGTAATTAAAATATAGTTGATAACAAATTTTTCAAAATACTCATAGAAAATACTTTTTTAAAAATAACTAGTAAAAACAATAATCTAGTTAAAAGATTTAGATCATTTAAAAGAGGATCATCTCCAAAAGATCAAGACTTTTTTTGCATAGAGGGTACACATCTCATTGAAGAATTGCTGAAGTCTGGAAAAAATCCCTCTAAGATTTTAGTTACCGAAAAATGGCTAAGAAAGAATCAAAATCTAAGCAAAAAATTTGATGAGTCATTAATAAATATTGTCTCAGAGGAAGTCTTGGCATCTGCGATTTCAACAATTAATCCAGATGGGATAGCAGCTTTAGTAGAGATTTCAGCAATACCTAATTATCAATTTAATAGAAAAGATGATTTTGTTCTTGTTCTCGACAGAATTCAAGATCCTGGGAATATGGGTAATCTATTTAGAACCGCTTTAGCTGCGGGTGTTAATGCAATTTTTTTAGCTGGAGGTGCGCACCCATTAGGCCAAAAGGTATTAAGAGCATCCTCAGGTGCAGTTTTTCATCTGCCATTTTTAAGATTTGATGGCATTGAAGAAGAAATATTAAATTCTTTACTTAAGTCTTTGTCTGAATTATCAAATGTAGGATTTAAGATTTTCTCTACTAGTAGCCATAATGAGAGTTCAAAAAAACCTTCAAAACCTTACTGGGAAGTTGATTGGTCTAGACGTACAGCATTAATTTTGGGTAATGAAGGTCAAGGTATTCATAAAAAAATTCAAGAAGCTTTTAATGAAACAATTACAATTCCGCATAGTGAGATTGTAGAATCATTGAATGTGGCTTGTGTTGCAGTTCCGTTATTACTAGAACGAAAAAGAGTCGCATACACCTCTAAATAAATAAATAAAAAGTGACTGATTCAAGTTTTGATTTTGATTTAATCGTAATAGGAGCAGGATATGGAGGTTTTGATGCCGCTAAACATGCTGCTGGTAAGGGACTGAAAGTCGCAATAGTAGAATCTTCTGATATGGGAGGCACTTGTGTTAACAAGGGTTGTGTTCCATCTAAAGCTCTTTTGGCTGCAAGTGGAAAAGTTAGAGAAATAGCTAATTATGAACATTTAGCTAAATTTGGTATACATGCTTCACCAGTAAGGTTCGAGAGATCAAAAATTGCAGATCATGCAAATAATTTAGTTTTAAATGTTAGAGAAAATTTAACAAAAACTCTTAAAAGGAGTGGAGTTGAAATTATTTTGGGCATTGGAAGAATTGAAGGAAATCAAAAAGTAGGTGTAAGAGATAAAAACGGAATTGATAAAATTTTCACATGTAAGAATATTGTTATAGCAACAGGCTCTTCTCCTTTTGTGCCCCGTGGAATAACTTTGGATAATAGGACCGTATTTACTAGCGATGATGCGGTTAAACTTGAGTGGCTTCCAAGATGGATAGCAATTATTGGAAGCGGATATATAGGTCTAGAATTTGCTGATGTTTATACCGCGCTTGGTTGTGAAGTTACCATGATCGAGGCTTTGGAGAATATTATGCCAACATTTGATCCAGACATCACTAAAATTGCTAAGAAGAACCTTATTCAAGCAAGAGATATAGACACAAAATCAAATGTCTTTGCGACAAAAATAACACCTGGATGCCCTGTAAAAATAGAACTGACTGATGCAAAATCTAAGGAAGTTGTAGAAACTTTAGAAGTTGACGCTGTACTAGTCGCAACTGGCAGAAGTCCTAATAGTAATAACTTAAATCTTGAGTCGGTTGGTATCGAAACAGTAAAAGGTTTCATTCCTGTAGATGATCAAATGAGAGTTAAGAATGGTGATGAAATAATACCTAACATTTGGGCTGTTGGAGATGTAACGGGCAAACTAATGCTTGCCCATACAGCTGCAGCGCAGGGTACTATTGCTGTTGATAATATTTGCGGTGGTAATGTCGAAATTAACTATAAAAGTATCCCCGCAGCAACCTTTACTCACCCAGAGATAAGTTCAGTTGGTCTCTCTGAAGTTGAAGCTAAAGAGATATCTACAAAAGCTCATATTTTTGGGTTACATGCAGCTGATTTAATTCAAGAAATTTCGAACGCTATTTCAAGGAACCAAGATGTAATTGAATTATCTAAAGAAGTTCATACTCATCCTACTCTTAGTGAAGTAGTTGAGGTCGCATATAAACAGGCGGCTTCTCAAATAAAATAATATCTAAAATTAATGGAGATAAGACGCAGGCCACCAAATCCAACAGTAAGGGTAGAAAATTTAGAATATGCTGTACCTCATAGAGAAGCACAAGCAAAAAACATTCTGGAAGAAATTGTATGGCACAAGGATATTGAAATTAAGAATTTTAAAAAAATAGTCTCTTTAGAAGATCTCATCAAAAAGATTGAAAAACTTCCTACTCCCAAAGATTTTTACAAAAATATCTTGGAGTCAAAAATAAAACCAGGAGTTATTGCTGAAATAAAAAAAGCTAGTCCGAGTAAAGGAGTTATTAGAAAAGATTTTAACCCTGAAAACATAGCAATTTGTTATGAAGGATTAGGTGCATCATGTATCTCAGTACTTACCGATAAAAGGTTTTTTCAAGGTAGTTATGAAATACTCGAAACTGTAAGGAAATCAACTAATCTCCCTCTACTCTGCAAAGATTTTATTATTTCTGCTTATCAGATTTATAAAGCAAGGGTATCTGGTGCTGATGCAATATTATTAATCGCTGCGATTTTAAGTGATGATGATTTAATTTATTTAAAGAAAATAGCTGATAATTTAAAGATGAGTGTTCTTGTTGAAGTCCATAACTCTAATGAATTAGAAAGGATTCTAAAGTTAAAATCTTTTAATTTGATTGGAATAAATAATAGGGACTTAAAGACTTTTAAAACGGATTTAAAAACATCAAAAGAATTGATGCATACATATGCAGATATATTTTTAAAACAAAATATTATTCCCATAAGTGAATCTGGAATTAATTGTGCCGAAGATTTAGAATCGCTTAGATCTATTGGAATCAAGGGAGTATTAATTGGTGAAACTTTTATGAGAGAAACTGATATTGAACAATCGTTCAAGAAATTATTTAACTCAATTTAATATTGACTTCAAATCGTGCTATAAAATTGAATAAACAGAGTTGTACTGAATATATATGCAGGCTGTAATTTTAACAGGTATAGTCGCAGGATTTGTGCATGTAGTTAGTGGCGCTGATCATCTAATTGCAATGGCACCAGCAGCGATTAATAATCCCCAAAAAGCTCTTAAAAATAGTTTCTCATGGGGCTTGGGACATTCTTCAGGAGTCCTCTTGTTAGCTTTTCTAGCGATTTTTATTAAGGATATTACGCCATTAAACAAATTTTCTAGTATTGCCGAATTCCTAGTTGGAATTTCACTTCTAATTGTTGGAGTATTTGCTATAAAAAATTCTTTTCAATTAAGTATCCACTCGCATTCCCATAAGCATGAGAATGGAATTGCCCATCGTCACTTTCACTTTCATGTTAAGGAACAAAAAAATAATAATAAGCACTCACATGCTTTGACTGGTTTAGGCTTGCTACACGGTATAGCTGGAGGTTCACATTTTCTTGCAGTTCTTCCTGCTTTAGCACTACCTTTAACAAGCGCTTGCTTATATTTGATTTCATATTTGATTGGTTCACTCATAAGTATGAATCTTTTTACTTGTTTAATATCTTTTACTACCTTTAAAGCAAGTCAAAAATTTATTAAAAGATTAATAGCTGTAGCAGGAGGGCTTTCCTTTTCTTTGGGATTATTTTGGATTCAAAGAAGTGCTTCTGTTTTTTTGAATTAAAAAATTTTTTAATTTAGGAATAATTAATTTAGAGGTGACAATCCCAATTATTTTTTCGTTATTGATTAATCCAAATTTATTACTATCTTCGCTAAATTCAATATTGTCGCCAATAACCTCAACGTTATTTTGATTTACTGAATTTATCCTTTTTATTAGGTTTTTATTTTTAATTGGATGATTAAAAATAACTATTTGTCGATTTTTAAGTATTGATTTATTCTTTTTATATTTTTTAAAAAATACAATATCACCTTCTTTTAGGTAAGGAAACATCGATTCACCACTAATAATCGCGGTTTTTCTTAAACCTAAAAAAAATAAAATAAAATCAAAAAAACTTTTGAAAATAACTCTGATTAACTAGCTTTTACAAAAGCGTCTGATCTTCCTTTTGAAGCCCAGAAAATATTATGAATTTTTTCTACATAACTCATGAGTTCTTCAGCTTGGGCTAAGTCAATATTAACTTTGCATGCACTGCATAATTTGGCCGCCTTCCAAATGGTTTCATGTAAGTCTGGATAAGTTTCTAAGTGAACTGGTTTAAAGTAATCTGTCCACAAAATTAGAATCTCTTTCTTTGTTTCTTTTGCTTGCTCTTCTTTAACTGCAACATATCTAGAAAATGTATTACTGTATGCAGCCCACTCTGCTGAATCAGTGCTAGAAGGAGCTTCTAATGCAATAAGTTTTTTTGTCATTGATAAAACTGCTTCAGCTGCAACTCTCGTAGATGCTGGGTCGTAAACACCACAAGGACCATCGCAGTGAGCATGGACTGTCATTGGGGATTTTTTATCTAGAAAAGAATTGATGAATTTACTTAACATTTCAAATATTTGGTGTTGTATATATATTACTTGGAGATTAACTAAATTGAAAAGTCTTAGATATTTTTCTTACTTAATTTAATTGACTTTTAATAATTCAACTTCAAATATTAAAGTCGCATTAGCAGGTATTACATTTCCAGCTCCTCTTGATCCGTATCCAAGTTCCGGAGGTATTGTTAATTTTCTTTTGCCTCCAACTTTCATGCCTGCTACACCTTCGTCCCAACCTTTTATTACTCGTCCAGCACCCAAGGGAAAGCTGAATGGAGCTCTGCCGATACTGGTATCAAATTGTGTCCCGTCTTCTAGTGTTCCTGTGTAATTTACAGTAACTGTTTGCCCAGCACTAGCCTCATCTCCTTCCCCGTTTACGATATCTGCAATAATTAGACCACTTTCTGTAGTCCTTGAATTGTTGTCTGATGGTGTTTCTTCTGCCATAGCGAAAAGTATAGGATTTGGATCTGATGGGTCTAGTTCAAATAAATTATTATTTGAGACATTTGATGATTTTGCAACAGGTGTTCTTTGAACTGACTGAGTTTCTGATTCAGCAGCATTAACAACTTGAGGTGAATTAAATTGACTGAAAAGAGTTAATGAAACACAAAAAACAAAAACTGCAAAACTAATAAAGACTTCTTTCACTTAAATTTTGAAAGTTACTAAAACTTAGTCTACAGAATGAAGGTACAATAAATGGGTGATTATAAATTTAATTTCGTAATTTTAGATTGTTAATCCCAACTCAAATTAAAAGTCTAAGACAATATTTTTACCCTTGTTTAGGAGGGATTTTAGGAGGAATTTCAGTTTCAACTCATTTTTGGCTGATTTTTATGCCGATATCATTATTTATTTTATGGAAGGGAAGTGAAAGGAGAATAGCAAATTTTTGTTGGGGTTTTTTCTTTATCTTGATAAGTCATTCTTGGCTTTATGATCTTCATCCATTGACATGGCTTGGGTTTTCATGGCTTGCAAGTTTAATTATTGCCATTTTAATATTATTATTTTGCGCTTTTTTGGGTGGGATATTAGTTTATTTATGGGGATTGTTAGTTGAAATTATTCTCTGGAAAGAGGATGTTTTCAAAATGAAAATATTATCTTTAACAGTAAAAGTATTTTTTTTATCTTTGACTTGGGGTATTGGTGAATTGATACTTTCTCAAACACCTTTTTTTTGGATAGGTTTAGGAGAGAGTCTTATCCCAGGTGATATTTATCTTGCTGGTTTAGCAAGATGGATTGGTGCAAGTGGTTTATGCGTATTACAAATATTGATTGGATTTTGGATTTTTTATATTCAAGGTAGATGGGAAAGAAAACTTCACTTTAAAAAAATATTTCTTTTAGGACTTTTGGTTTTTATTTTCTTACATTTATTTGGAGGTTTAACAAGTCCATTAAAAAAAAATTATGAATATCCAGTAGCTATTTGGCAAACTAATATACCAACAAGAGAAAAATTAAAAATAAATGATGAATTTATTGAAGAAAAGCTATCTATCGCTCAAAAATATGCTTTATCAAACAAAGCGAAACTTCTTGTTGCTCCTGAAGGAACTCTATCTAATAATTTTTATTTTTCTAAAGGCATTAAGGTTAATACCTTGTCAGGATAGGTGAAAAAATACCTAGATTTCTAGATAGTTTTTCAAGAGGATTATCTGCAGTAGGAGGAATTCAACCAGGCTCTGATTCAAGATTTTTTGATCCTAAATTTACACCCCCACTAGCAGTAGCTATATGTTACGAAATTAGTGATGGACTAGAAATAAGAAAGGCTATTAATAGCGGTGCAAAACTAATAATAACTGCAGCAAATTTAGATCCATATCCAGCTAAGCTTTATAATCAATTCCTATCTTTGGCTAGATTAAGAAGTATTGAAAATAAGAAAAATAATTTACTAGTATCAAATACCGGCCCTTCGGGCTTAGTTCAAGATGATGGAAAAATAATTAAACTTTTAGATTATGATGTTGAGCAAAATGAAATAGTGTTCCCTAATTTTTCATCCGAAAAGACTTTCTATACAAAATTTGGAGATAAACCTATTTTGTTTTTGTTTATATTATTTATGGGATTAAATTTCTTTTGGAAAATTAACTAATTAATCCACCACCTAATAAAATTTCTCCTTTATAAAAAACTGCAGCTTGTCCGGGCGTTACCGAACTTTGACTTTCTTCAAAAATTAATTTAAATGTTGTAGTTGTATTATCTAAATTTTTCAAAGGTATTAATGTACCTTTTACTGGATTACTTCTATATCTGATTTGTGCTTCTACTTCTATCTCTTGTTTAGGTTCTTCGATTGAAACCCAGTTAACCTTACTAATTATTGCTTCTTTATTAAATAGATCACTTTTATCTGCTACATAAACTATGTTTTTTACCCTGTCTAAACTTTTTACATATAAAGGTTCCGGCCAAGCAATGCCCAAGCCTTTTCTCTGACCCACCGTAAAGTGCTGAATTCCATTGTGCTTCCCAAGGACTTTCCCATTTACATGCACAATTTCTCCTTCTTTGGGTTCTATATGTTTGTCGATAAATATCTGCATTGATCCATAATGCTCAACTAAACATAAATCTTGACTTTCTGGTTTTTGAGCAGTTCTAAGGCCTAATCTCAGGGCTTCCTTTCTTGTTTCTTCTTTTTTCATTTCACCAAGAGGAAATTCTAATCTGCTTAGTACTTCTTGTGAAAGAGAATAAAGAAAATAACTTTGGTCTTTGTTTTCGTCAGCACCTCTGAGAAGAAGGAAGTCTTTAAATACAAAGCTCTTGCAATCAAGTTTTTCAGCATAAGATGATTTTTTTATCCTTGCGTAATGTCCGGTCGCAATATGAGTAAAGTCTTTTTTGTTTATTGCGTAATTAAGCATCTCTTCAAACTTCACATTCTTGTTGCACATCGAACATGGAAGTGGAGTGAATCCTTTCTCATAGCTTTCAGTAGTTTTTTTAATTACCTCTCTTTCGAAAATTTCTCTTGAGTCTATTATTTTATGATTAATTCCCAAATCTTCACAAAGGCCAGCAGCATCTACTAATCCTTCAGAACAACAGGAGCCTTGTCCTTTCATTAGCCAAAGAGTTAGTCCCTCAACATTCCAGCCTCTTTCTACAAGAAGAGCAGCTGAAAGGGAACTATCTACGCCACCAGAAAGACCTACAATAATATTTTTCTTCTTTTTAGTTTTATTATTAGAAGAAAAAAAGTTCTCTAATTTTTTATCCTTTTGTGTCTTTAACATGGAAGTTTAAATTTTTGAACAGTTCTTCAATTGCTTTGTACTAATTATGAACGAAATTGTATGGCCAACAATTGACTCTAAACATTTAATTGTTGATTCAAAGCAAATGTTGATATTAGAGAAAGAAATGTTTTCTGATGGAATGCCACAAGAAGCATTGATGGAAAAAGCTGGTATCCAAATTAGTAGATGGCTCTTAAAAAAGAAACCTCTTCTCAAGAATGGAATAACTGTTTTTATAGGTCCTGGGCATAATGGCGGGGATGGTGCAGTAATAGCTAGAGAGCTTTTTTTGAAAGGTTTTTATGTTCAGGTATGGTGTCCATTCCCGATAAAAAAAACATTAACAAATAACCACCTTAATTATCTTACATCTATTGGTGTCACAAAATTAGTAGAGCCTCCTGATGCAAATGGGAAAGATCTTTGGATTGATGCAGTTTTTGGTAATAATCAAACAAGAAAAGTTGATGATAAATTAATTAAACTGTTTAATCAAAAATTTCATAAAAAATCTGGAAAGGTAATAAGTATTGATATTCCAACAGGATTATGTCCTGATAAAGGAGAGCCTTTTTTAGATAACGCAGTAAAGGCAGACTATACCTTGGCCATTGGTCTTTATAAGATTGGGTTGACCCAAGATTCTGCTTTACCTTTTATTGGAGAATTGCACCATATAGATATTGGGATCCCTACTAGTAAGCTGTCCAAAATTGATAAAAAGATTTTTAAGGTTACTTACAAAGATATAAAAAATATTGATTTACCTTCTTTACCAAAAAATTCCAACAAATATCAAAGAGGTAGAACATTACTAATAGCCGGAAGTGAAAAATATCCTGGTGCTGCATACTTGGCATTAAAAGGGGCCATATCAAGTGGAGCAGGCTTTATCTCTGCGGTCCTTCCTGGGATAGTTGCTGAATCTATTTGGCAAGTTGCCCCAGAAATAGTTTTAAAAGAAACTATGCAATCTAACCAAAATGGAAATGCATCTTTATTTAGTGCATTAAAGAATATTGATTTAAGTGCGTTTGATTCATTAGCTGTCGGTCCAGGAATAGGAATTGATAATGATGATTGGCAAAAATCAAAAGACTATCTTATGGCTTTTGGAGGATTATTGATCTTGGATGCAGATGCACTTAATAGAATTTCGGAATCTAAGTTGGGGGCAAATTTCTTTTTAGAGAGAAAGTTTAAGACATGGATTACACCACATAGCAAAGAATTTGGAAGATTATTTCCTAATATCAAATCTAAGACCAATGTTGGGCTTGCTCGTGAAGCGGCAAAAGAATTCAATATCAGTATTTTGTTAAAAGGAGCTAACAGCATAGTTGCTGATAATAAAAAAGTATGGCAACTTTTTGGAACCGATTCTCAGACAGCTCGAGCTGGATTGGGTGATCTTTTATCTGGTTTTGTAGCTGGTAGTTCTGCGATTGATTTAACCTTGTGTAGAAATATATCAACAGATTTTTTTGCTAAATATGTACTTTTGCATTCATTTGCTGCATCGAAGTGCAAAAGTGGGTCAAATGCTTCTGCTATTGGTGATGAACTGACAAAATTAATGAGAAATATAAAAACGAGACAAATATCTTGAAAGAAACAATTTAAGAGAGTTATTTATAGTTTTAAACACATAAGTGTACAAATATTACTTGAAATCTGAAGCGCGCATTAAATATTTGGCCTTTTCATAAAAAATGTAGGAGAGTTTTAATACCTTATTAGGTCAAAAAAATGGTTTCATCATTACCAACTCAATCAGAACAACCTAAAAGGAGGAGTAATGATCCAATAAGTTGGTATTTGCAAAATATTGGTAGAGTCCCCTTGTTAACACCTGCCGAAGAGATTGAATTGGGTAATCAAGTCCAGAAGATGATGATTCTTACAGAAGATGGACAATTAAATGAAAAGATTAATGATTTTACAACTCAGCAAAAAAGAACTATAAAAATTGGTCGAAGAGCTAAAGAAAGAATGATGAAAGCTAATTTAAGATTAGTTGTCAGTGTTGCAAAAAAATATCAAGGTAAAGGACTGGAACTTCTTGATTTAGTACAAGAAGGTTCTCTTGGGTTGGAGAGGGCTGTTGAAAAATTTGATCCGACAAGAGGATATAAGTTTTCTACTTATGCCTTTTGGTGGATAAGGCAGAGTATGACAAGAGCAATTGCCTGTCAATCAAGAACAATCCGTTTACCTGTTCATTTAAGTGAAAGGTTAGCTTCTATTAGAAAAGTTAGTAGAGATTTGGCTCATAAACTTGGTGCTATGCCCAGCAGGATTGAAATTGCAGAAGCGATGGAAATTGATGTAGAAGAATTGGATTCTGTTTTGCGACAAGCCTTATCAACAAGCAGTTTAGATGCTCCAGTAAATGGTGATGATGGTAGAAGCTTTTTAGGTGATTTAATTGCAGATAGTAATAATGAAGAACCTTTAGATCAAGTTGAACAAAAAATGCATCAAGAGCAACTTGGTAAGTGGTTAAGTCATTTAAGCGAGCAAGAGCAACATGTTCTCAAATTAAGATTTGGACTGGATGCAAATGAGAGGCACACACTTGCTGAAATTGGAAGATTATTAGAAGTTTCCAGAGAAAGAGTAAGACAAGTTGAACTTAAGGCACTAAGAAAATTAAGGAATTTAACCAGAAAATTACCTAGCAGTATTTAATCT
>LUMR01000057.1_pt2 | contig 15959 bp, 19 predicted proteins | sample 730041 | NCBI WGS metagenome assembly LUMR01 (sample SAMN03860258, study PRJNA289734) | marine metagenome | biome: seawater column; feature: ocean; material: water; isolation source: Red Sea water column Station 12 - depth 10m | place: Saudi Arabia: Red Sea | collected 2011-10-15 | depth 10 m | reverse complement strand
CCTTAGGCCAGAACCGGCTGCTTGCTGTCGGCGTAGAGGGGAAAGCGCTCACAGAGGGCGGCCACCCGATCGAGGCAACGCTGGCGAATCGCATCATCCTCAGGATTGAGAAGACGGTCGGCAATCACATCTGCGACCTCCCGGAAGGCCTGCGCGTCAAAACCACGGGTGGTGAGGGCAGCTGTTCCCAGCCGCAGGCCGCTGGTGACGAAGGGCGATTCGGGGTCGAAGGGAACGGTGTTCTTATTCGCAGTGATGTGCACATCACTGACCAACAGATCAGCCACCTTTCCGGTCATGCCGATGCCACGCAGATCCAGCAGCACCACATGGTTGTCGGTGCCGCCGCTCACGACATCGATGCCGCGGGCGATCAGCTGTTCAGCGAGGGCTGCCGCATTGGCAACCACCTGCTGGCTGTAGGCCTTGAACGAAGGCTGCAGCGCTTCCCCGAAGGCCACAGCCTTGGCAGCGATCACGTGCTCCAGAGGGCCGCCCTGGCTGCCAGGGAACACGGCCTTATCGAACTTTTTGGCGAACTCGGCGTCGCGGCAGAGGATCAGGCCGCCGCGGGGGCCGCGCAGGGTCTTGTGGGTGGTGGTGGTCACCACATCGCAATGGGGCACCGGGCTGGGATGCACTCCAGCGGCCACGAGGCCGGCGATGTGGGCCATATCGGCGAGCAGATAGGCACCCACTTCATCAGCGATGGCACGGAAGGCGGCGAAGTCGATGGTGCGTGGATACGCGGAATAGCCGCAAACAATCAGCTTCGGCTTGTGCTCCAAAGCCAGCTGGCGGATCGCCTCCATATCAAGGCGTTGGGTCTCCTTGTCGACGCCGTACTGAACAACGTTGAACCACTTGCCGCTGACGTTGACCGGGGAACCATGGGTGAGGTGACCGCCATGGGACAGGTCCAGCCCCATGATCGTGTCGCCGGGCTGCAGCAGGGCCAGGAAGACGGCGAAGTTGGCCTGGGCCCCACTGTGGGGCTGGACATTGGCCCAGGCGGCACCAAACAACTGCTTGGCGCGCTCGATGGCCAGCTCCTCGATGGCATCAACGTGCTCACAACCGCCGTAATACCGCTTGCTGGGCAGCCCCTCGGCGTACTTGTTGGTGAGCACGGAACCCTGGGCCTGCATCACCGCACGGGAGGCAAAGTTCTCCGATGCGATCAGTTCCAGGTGGGTTTCCTGGCGCTGCCGTTCTTGATTGATGAACGCGGCGATATCCGGATCCGACTGAGCCAGATCAGCGTCGATGGCGCGTCCAGAAACCTGGCCCATGAAATGTCAGTAAAGCTTTGACCAATCGTAAGAAACCGCAGCGATCAGCCCGAGCGATCAACCAAAAAAAAACTGCCCACCTGGGGCAGTTGAAACGCGCCTGGAGAGATTCGAACTCCCGACCCTCTGATCCGTAGTCAGATGCTCTAATCCGCTGAGCTACAAGCGCTTGCGCCAAACCATCAGACCCCATCGAGGGTCCGCTCGTCAACTGGGTGCGGGCCGCGTCAGGATTCAGGTGTTTCTGAGCCTGAGCAATGCCGATCCGCTGGTATGGCCCCGCTAACCCTGAGGATCCGACCTACCGGCATTTCGAACGCATCGTGAACCTGTGCCTGCATGGCGGCGTGTTCGCCGCGGTGAACAGCGGCGGCTGGTTTCTGCAGGAGATGCGCCACCCCTTCCCCGAAGGGAGCCTGACCTGGGTCACCAGCCTCTGGGCGACTCTGTGGCTGGGCCAATTGATCTGGGTGATTGTTCAGCGCCCCAAGCCGGAGGAATAAAGCCAGCATGGATGCAATCCCCACCTCGATCCTTCCGGGCTGATGTCCCTCTCCGCCAGTGACCTGCAGGACCTTCAGAGTGCTGTGGCTGACCGCCTCTACGTCCAGATCAGCGGCTGGCATCTCTACCTCGGTGATGCCGACCTGGCTTCAGCCCTGGCGATCGAATGCAGTGCCCGCGTCAATCAAGGTGCTGAGGTAGCGGCCCGGCAGGCCCTCGACGCCGTCAAGGTGCCCCTGGCGGGAGGCGCCAGTCAGCTCCCGCTCTCGAAGCTGATTCCCCCCGCCCAGTTGAGGGATCTTGAAGAGATCCTCGAGCCGTACTGCGGATAAGGTTGCATTCCATCCGCAGCGGTTGGTGTGCTGATCATTGAAGTCACCAACTCCAGAGATTTGGTGCGCCAACGCATCGGCCGCCTGGGTGAACGGCTGATCGGTCGGGTCGTGGATGCGGAGGCTCAGGTTGAAAAAGCCCTGATTCAGGAACTGGAAACCGCCTTTAAAGAGTTCGGCATCGAGGCCCGGATTGTGTCTGTTCAGGGCCCGCAACTCGTGGGTCGCGAGCAGCTGGAACTTCCCATTCAGGTGCGTGAAGAGCTCGATGTTCGTCTCAGCGAGCCCTGAATCGGCCCACCACCAACTGCGTGACCTCACGCACCTCCGGCACCTGAAGTTGCGCACCGATTAAGGCAAACAACGCCAAGCCCAGCAGGCCAGGGGCAGACACCTGCAGCAGCAGGCCCAGCAACCCTGCGGGCCAGGGCACGACGGTCACCAGGATCCACGCACACCCCGCTGCCAGAACTCCGGCGATGGCGAGCCGCATCAGGTCCATCCCCCAGCGCCGCAGCGGCAGGCCTCCAATCTGTTGCTGCAGACCCACCAACAGGGCGAGGCAGGTGAGCAGGTTGATGGCAACCGTGGCGAGCACCAACCCGGGCGCACCGAAATTGAACGGCGACTGATTCCCCCAAGGGGTCGGACCACCCACCAGCAGCCAGTCAAAAACCACGTTCAGACCGATCCCCGCCAGCGAGAGCCGAAAAGGCGTCGTTCCATCGCCAAGGGCATAGAAGACGCGCACCAGCACATCCCGGCCGAGGTAGGCCGGCATGCCCAGGCCATAGGCCATCAATAGGCCCGTCACCAGCTGTGCGGCTGATGCATCGAAGGCACCACGCTCGTACACCAGGGCGACGATGGGGCCACCCAAAGCAATGAACAGTCCCCCCAGGGGGATCATCGATGCCGCAGACAGCATCAACCCCTGGCGGATCCGATCGATCAGCTGCGGACGATCCTGCGGAGCCGTGAGCCTGGAAAAAGTGGGCAGCAAGGGCACCAGCAGTGCATTCGAGATCAGGCCCAGGGGGGTTTGCACCAGCAAATTGGCGTACCCCAGACCCGCCGCCGCACCGACGATGCCCGAGGCGAAAAACAGATCAGTGAACACATTGATCTGAAGCATTCCGGACGACAACGTCGCCGGCCCCATCACACGCCACACCTCCCGCACTCCCGGGTGCCGCCAGTCCCAGACCAGTTGGAAACGGGCCAACCCCTGCCGGATCAACGCCGGCAGCTGGATCAACCACTGCAGCAAGGCCCCCACCAACGTGGCCAAGGCCAGCACCACACCACCTGTCATGGCGGCGGATGGCAAGGCGATGTCAGCACCGAGCTGCCACCAGAGCAGTCCCACCCCCAGGATCAAGGCCCCGCTGGACATCAGCGGTGAAATCGCAGGGATCCAGAATTCGTCGGCGGCGTTGAGGGACCCGAAGCCGAGCCCGATCAGCCCGGCCAGCAGCGCCATCGGCGCCATCACCTGCAGCTGGACCCGTGCGATGGCGTGAAGCTCGGGGGCAAGGCCAGGGCCCACAAGGGTGATCAGGGGATCCGCCGCCAGCACCAGAACGATGGTGACCAGGAGCAACAGAGCACTGACGCTGGTGTTGAGCGCCGCAAGGATGTGCGCCCCTTCAGCCCGGGGGCGCCGGCTCAGCACGCTCACCATGGCGCTGTGGAAGGGTCCATTGATTCCCCCGAGCAGGATCAGCAGAAATCCAGGCAGCACATAGGCGTAGTTGTAGGCGTCATAGGCAGCGCCCACCCCGAAGGCCGCTGCGATCACCAGCTGCCGAATCAGGCCACCCACCTTGCTCAGCAAGGTGCCGAGGGTCACCACCAGTGCGATCCCCTTCAGTGAACGCGCCATTCGGCCCCCAGCATTGGGCGCATTGTGGAGGCACCACACGAGACCATGGGCCAATCTCGGCTGCTGCCATGACTGGCCTTCCCTCTCCGGGCGATGCCCTGCTGCGCTTTGAACCCCTAACGGAGGGCGTGCTGCTGAAGCGCTACAAACGCTTCCTGGCCGATGTGGAGCTGAGCAGCGGTGAGACCGTCACCGCCCATTGCGCCAATACCGGCCCGATGACCGGAGTCTTGATCCCTGGCCAACGGGTGCGTCTGCGCTACGCCCCCTCCCCCAAACGCAAGCTGGCCTGGACCTGGGAGCAAGCCGAGGTGCCAGGCGCCGATGGCCAACCTTGCTGGGTGGGCATCAACACGGCCCTGCCCAACCGACTGATTCGCGCCACGGTCGAAGCGGGGTGCCTGGAGGCCCAGCTCGGGGGCATTGAGGGGATCCGCGCTGAAGTGGCCTACGGCACGAACAAACGCAGCCGGATCGACCTCCTGCTGACGCCATCCGCGCAGAACCCTGATCAACGACCGATCTATCTGGAGGTGAAGAACACCACCTGGACCGACGGCAGCACGGCCCTGTTCCCCGACACGGTGACCGAACGGGGGCAGAAGCATCTGATTGAGCTGATGGGGGTGCTTCCGAACGCGCGGGCGGTGCTGGTGCCCTGCCTCAGCCGCCCGGACGTGACTGCCTTTGCTCCCGGCGACAGCGCCGATCCGCGCTATGGAGAGCTGTTTCGCCAGGCCACCAACAGCGGTGTGGAAGTTCTGCCGTGCTGCTTCAGCTTCAGCGCCGATGCGGTGCACTGGCAGGGGACACGCCTAGTCCACCTAGATTGATTTTGGTAGCAGATCGAACATAGAAAGACGAGATTGACGTGCAGCGTGGACTGGTTCGCCTAGTTACAACTGGGCGTGTCACGCAGCTCTGCACCCTCGTTCATGACAACTGCATTCCACGCGCCACCGCAAAGGCGGCGCAAAACCCTGCAGGAGGCCAGCCTCCTGGAAGGCCCGATGCTGCTCCTGAAGGGCATCCGGGGCTTCAGCTCCAACCGCGCCATGACCTGGCTCGCCTGCGCGCCCCTGGCGCTCATGGGCCTTGGCATCTTCACGCTGTCGGCCAAAGCCGAAGAGCTTCCTGAGCTCTCCGCCGCTTTCCTGGCCAACAACCTCTGGCTTCTGGTCGCCACCATCCTGGTGATCTTCATGAATGCCGGCTTCGCCATGGTCGAAGCAGGCATGTGCCGGCAAAAGAATGCCGTCAATATCCTCGCCAAGAACCTGTTCGTGTTCGCCCTCGCGGTGACCGCCTACTGGTTCGTGGGCTACTCCTTGATGTACGGCGACTCCGTCATCGACGGCTGGCTGTATTTCGGAGGCCTCTTCTTCGACCCGACCGTCACAGCTGAGACCATCAGCGATGCAGGCCTGGTTCCCACCGTTGATTTCCTGTTCCAGGCGGCCTTCGCCGGAACCGCAGCCACGATCGTTTCCGGTCTTGTGGCTGAGCGGATCAAGTTCGGCGAATTCGTGATCTTCGCCCTGGTGCTCACCGCAGTCATCTACCCGATTGCCGGTAGCTGGCAGTGGAACGGTGGTTGGCTCAGCGAAATGGGCTTCATCGATTTCGCTGGTTCCTCGATCGTTCACTCCGTTGGCGCCTGGGCCGGCCTCGTCGGCGCCATGCTGCTCGGACCCCGCATCGGCAAGTACGTCGACGGCAAGGTTCAGGCCATCCCTGGCCACAACATGTCCATCGCCACCCTTGGCGCCCTGATCCTCTGGATCGGCTGGTACGGCTTCAACCCCGGTTCCCAGCTGGCCATGGACCAGTGGGTTCCCTACGTGGCCGTCACCACCACCCTCGGTGCTGCCGGTGGTGCCATCGGCGCCACGGTGATCTCCACGATCACCTCCAAGAAGCCTGACCTCACCATGATCATCAACGGCATCCTGGCCGGCCTGGTGAGCGTGACTGCCGGTTGCGGCAACCTCACCCTGACGGGTTCCTGGGTGGCTGGCCTGGTGGGCGGCATCATCGTCGTCTTCTCCGTGGCCGCTCTCGATGCCGCAGGCATTGACGACCCCGTCGGCGCCTTCTCCGTGCACGGTGTGTGCGGCGTGTGGGGCACGATCGTGATCGGTCTCTGGGGCTACGACGTCCAGGGCGACGGCTCCGGCCTCGGCCTGCTGGTCGGCGGCGGCATCGACCAGCTCGGCATCCAGGCTCTGGGTGCTGCTGCCTATGCCATCTGGACCGTGGTCACCTGCTTCATCGCCTGGCAGATCATCGGCTCCCTCTTCGGCGGCATCCGCGTCACCGAACAGGAAGAGTCCGAAGGTCTGGACATCGGCGAACACGGCATGGAGGCCTACGCCGGTTTCTCCACCACCAACAACTGATTCCGCGTCGGATCTGTTGCTGTTCTCAAGCCCGGCCAAATGGCCGGGCTTTTTTACTGCCTGAAGCAGCGCTTCAGGCCACATAGAGTTGCCCCACTCCAGCGCCCTCCATGGACACCCACGCCTTCAAGCGCTCCCTCCACCATTCCGAGCGTTACAACCGGCGAGGCTTCGGGCGCGCCGAGGAAGTGGCGGAGAGCCTTGAGCAGGCCTACCAGAGCGGCCTGATCGGCACGATCCGGGACAACGGCTACCGACTGGAACACGGCCGGCTCAACGTCCGGTTGGCGGAAGCCTTCGGCTTCTGCTGGGGTGTTGAACGGGCTGTGGCGATGGCCTACGAGACCCGCAAGCACTACCCCAGCGAGCGTCTCTGGATCACGAACGAGATCATCCACAACCCTTCCGTGAATGATCACCTCAGGGAAATGGATGTGCAGTTCATCCCTGTTGAACAGGGAGTGAAGGACTTCTCAGGTGTCACCTCCGGTGATGTGGTGATCCTGCCGGCCTTTGGTGCCACCGTTCAGGAAATGCAGCTGCTGAATGAACGGGGCTGCCACATCGTTGACACGACCTGTCCCTGGGTCTCCAAGGTTTGGAACACCGTGGAGAAACACAAGAAGCACACCTTCACCTCGATCATTCACGGCAAGGTGAAGCACGAGGAAACACTGGCCACCAGCTCATTTGCCGGCACCTATCTGGTGGTGCTCGATCTGGAGGAAGCCCAGTACGTCGCCGATTACATCCTCGGCAACGGGGACCGAGATGACTTCATTCAACGGTTTGCCAAAGCCTGCTCTCCAGGGTTCGATCCCGATCGGGACCTCGAACGTCTGGGCGTGGCCAACCAGACCACGATGCTGAAGAGCGAAACGGAAGAGATCGGACGCCTGTTCGAACGCACGATGTTGAGCAAATACGGTCCAACCCAGCTCAACGACCACTTCCTGGCCTTCAACACCATCTGCGACGCCACCCAGGAGCGTCAGGACGCCATGTTCTCCCTGGTGGATGAACCCCTGGACCTGATGGTGGTGATCGGTGGTTTCAACTCCTCCAACACCACCCACCTGCAGGAGATTGCCATCAGCCGTGGGATTCGCTCGTTCCACATCGACACGCCCGAGCGCATCGATGTCGGCAGCAATTCGATCGAGCACAAACCACTGGCAGCCGAACTCTGTCGTGAGGGCGATTTCCTGCCTGAAGGCCCTGTGCGGGTGGGAATCACCTCCGGTGCCTCAACCCCGGATCGGGCGGTGGAAGAGGTGATCGAAAAACTGATGCAATTGAGCGAAAACTGAAGCGCAGAGAGCTTTACATTGGTTCATCTTTAATCGCCCTCCGCCGGCAGCTCCCCATCCGTGACGGTCTTGTCGCCCACTGAAACCGACAATCAGCTTCACGGTGCCGACCCGCAGGTGCGCTGCTACAGCAGCCACTTCGAGGATTCGATGCAGATGCTGGCGCCCCAAGCGGTGGTGGCTCGCTACCTGGATGACCATCAGAGCTGGTTTGAACGTTGTGCCAGCCCGATGCAGGTCGAGGCCATCGATCGGCAGTCCTACAGCCTGACCCTGGGGCGGTTCGGCAACTTCGGCTTCGAGGTGGAACCCACGATCGCTCTGCGACTGCTGCCACAGCAGGAAGGGATCTACCGCATCGAAACCGTTCGAACCGTGCCGCAGTCGCTCGCCCTGCGCCATCACTACGACGTCGACTTCCGCGCGGGGATGCGCCTGATCCCCGAACAGGAGCACACCTCCGTCCAATGGGACCTGGATCTCAAGGTCTGGATCCGTCTGCCCAAGGTGATCACCATGCTCCCGGATCAGTTGGTCCAGAGCAGTGGTGATCATCTGCTCAAGCAGATTGTCCGTCAGATTTCACGACGGCTCACCTGGAAGGTCCAGGAAGATTTCCACGCCGCCCATGGCCTGAGCTGCCCACCGCGTCAGCGGGCAGCCTTCTGAACGATCTTCAGCGGTTGGTCCAGATCTTGTTGACGATCTCCATGCCGCTGACGGCCTGCCAGAGGAACAACGTGAGCATGCCCATGTTCAGGCCCACATGAGCCTTGCGCGCAATCACATTGCCCCGCTGCATCAGGGGTGAGAGCGAGGCGGCAACGGCGATCATCCCGGTCATGGCCAGACCCACCAGCAGGTGCGGACCAACAAACAACTTGCCGTTGTTCAGATAGGTGACCGCCATGCCACCCAGGGTCCCGAGGGTCATCACGGCCAGCAGGATGCTGCCCCAGAGGTAATGGCGCTGGGCGAACTTTTTCGGCACCAGTTCTTTGCGCTGTTCTGGGGTACCGGTGCGCGTTTTCTTGGCCTTGATCCCCAGGTAGAGAGCCCAACCACCAACGGCGAGCAGGCCCCACTCCGCTAGGGGGTGAGCGAAATTGAGGCTGAAGGGGAGGGTGGCGAGCATTGAAGGGGACTCTTCAGTGCCGCGAGGCTAGGGGGCCGGCGGCCCCCACCAGCGTCAGTGCAGGAAATGGCGGCGCCCCGTGAGCTGCATCGCCAGGCCGAGCTCATCGCAGGCTTTGATCGAATCGGCATCGCGCATGCTCCCGCCGGGATGAATCACGGCGGTGATGCCGTGGCTGGCAGCCAGACGCACCGTGTCGTCAAACGGGAAGAAACCATCACTGGCCAGAACAGCCCCCTGGGCTTTCTCACCCGCAGCCTCCAGCGCAATCCGCGCTGAGCCCACACGATTCATCTGACCAGCACCCACGCCGAGGCTCTGGCCATCCTTGGCCACAACGATGGCGTTGGAGCGAACGTGACGCACCAAGCGCCAGGCAAATTCCAGGTCCTGCTTTTCCTGCGGTGTGGGCGGCCGCTGGCTGGCCACGGTCCAGTCGGCCGGCGTGATCGCCTGGTCATCGAGGTCCTGAACCAGGAGACCACCCAGGATGCTGCGCACGTGATCGGGGCCGGCCAGGTCAATGGCCTGCGGAGCCAGTTCCAACAGGCGCAGATTGGCTTTGGCCGCCAGCACCTCCCGTGCCTCGGGCGTGAAGCCCGGTGCCACGACGCATTCCAGAAACAGACTGGTGAGCTCACGGGCCGCCGTGGCTTCCACCACACCATTGATGGCGATGATGCCGCCGAAGGCACTCACCCGATCGGCATCCAGGGCCCGCGTCAGTGCAGCAGGAATCGAAGCTCCGATCGCCACACCGCAGGGGTTGGTGTGCTTGACGACCACGGCGGCAGGCTGCAAGGCCGGAGCGGAACCATCGGCTCCGTAGCCGAACTCCCGCACCGTGGCGAGAGCCGCCTCGAGATCCAACAGGTTGTTGGTGCTCAGCTCCTTGCCCTGCAGCTGAATGGCCCCACCCCAACCCTGTTTGGGATGGCTGAACCAACGCGCTTTCTGGTGGGGATTTTCGCCGTACCGAAGGGTCTGCCGCAGCGGCACCGCCTCCAGCCAGGGGCTGTCTTCTGCAGCGGTTTGGTCGGCCATCCAGCGGCTGATCGCCGTGTCGTACGACGCCGTGTGCTGAAACGCTTCCAGGGCCAGTTGGCGCCGCAGCTCCGAAGGCACGCTCCCGCCCGACTCCGCCATGGCGGTCAACAGACGGTCGTATTGGTCAGGACTGGTGAGAACAGCCACATCAGCATGGTTTTTGGCGGCCGCCCGAACCATGGCGGGGCCACCGATGTCGATGTTCTCGATCGCCTGATCCCAGGTGACGTCAGGCCGAGCAATCGTTTCGCGGAAGGGATAGAGGTTGACCACCACCACATCGATGGGGGCGATGTTCTGCTGCTCAAGATCAGCCTGGTGGGACGCGTCACCCCGCTTGGCAAGAATCCCGCCATGCACCCTTGGATGGAGCGTTTTCACACGACCGCCAAGAATTTCTGGAGCCCCGGTGTGCTCCGACACACGGGTCACCGGAAGGCCGGCCTGCTCGAGCACCTTGGCCGTGCCCCCACTGGAGAGCAGCTGATAGCCATGGGTCCGATGCAGGGCCTCCGCCAGGGGCACCAGCCCGGACTTATCGGAAACACTCAGCAGAGCGACAGGAGCCATCGAAGGGTCGTGACTGGGTCGTGAGCCAACCTACGCAGCAGTGATGCTCATGCCCCATGGATGGCCGGCTGGTGCTGCTCCACGGCTGGGGAGCCAACGGAGAGGATCTCAAACCCCTGGGCGATCGCCTGGCGCGAGAGTGTTCCAAGACCCTTGATGTGGTGTGCCTGGAGGCTCCTGAGCTCCATCCCGACCAACCGGGAGGGCGTCAGTGGTATGGCCTGTTCCCAGCCCAGTGGGATGCCGTGCCCGCGGCCGTTGAGCGCCTCAAGGCTCAACTTCAGAGCCTGAGCAGCTCAGGCCTTGGACTCGAACGAACGGTGGTGTTCGGCTTTTCCCAGGGGGGAGCCATGGCCCTGGAAGGCGGCTGCGCCCTGCCGATCGCAGGGCTGATCAGCTGCAGCGGCTATCCACACCCCAACTGGGCTCCGCCCCAGCAACACCCCCCTGTGTTGCTGATGCATGGTTCAGACGATCCCGTGGTGCCGTTCCAGGCCATGCAGTCGATCGCTGCGCAGTTGCAGCCCGATCAATGTCAGACAGTTCCATTCAAAAACGGCCACACCATCCCTGATGAGACGGTGCAGCCGATCCTGATGTTTATCGAGCGTGTTCTGGAGAACGCCTGATCAAACGAAGGCGTATTCGTACTCCTCCATTTCCTCCCAATCATCGGCGCCAAGCTCGAGCCCCTCGAAGAGCTTGTCTTCACCGATGGAATCAACAATCGTGCGCAATGAGGGGAAGAGGAAATGGTTCTCTTCGGCGTATTGAGCGCTGAACAGACCTTTCTCACCCCAGAAGAAGCGGTCGGTGGTGTGCTCATTGCGGCGCACATTCAGCAACGCCGGAGGCACCAGTCCACCCTCAGCGATGTAACGACGAGCGGCCGTCACGGGCTTGTACTCACCGGTTTCGAGGTGATGGGTTGGCACATGGGCCAGGACCCGCTGACCTGCCAGGCGACGACGGCTAATGCGCTTGCGCTTCTTGGACATGGAAGGGCTCCGGTACGAAAGGAAGAACGGGGTGGATCGTCAGAACAAACAGGTGCCGTCGGCGCGAAAACGCCAGACGCAAGGGAAGCGTCGGGGCAATTGCAGACACACCACAATCACCGGCAGGACACCAACACCCAAGCGGGAACCAGCGGAGGACACTGCAACCTCTGCTGTAGCTTTGGTTGCGAAGCAATTGCAACCGTTGTGAGAGCTGGCGGGCGTCTGTTCATGGTGAACAGCGCCTCGGTCGATAAGAGGATCTTAAGACTTTTCCCAGATTTTTCAAGTCCCCCTGGCGCAGGCTTGCCCAAGCACCTGAATTGATCGTCCGGAACTGATGCAGCTCACCGATCGATTCTTCGATTTCACCGATCAACAGCTGGCTGATCTAACCGCCAAAGAAGGCATCCAGCATCTGGGGCTGTACGTCAGTGCGCCACCCAATCAGCAAGGTCCGCCACTGCTGCTGATCCGGCAATGGTCAGCCAATGAACGATCGCTTCCCCCTGCCGACGCAGACCCGAACCTGCGCCTGCCGCACGAGAGTCGGCGCTGGTACCCCCTCCAGGATGCCGGTCTGATCCTGGGAGCCCTGCGCGCGGACCTGGATCCGCAGCGGAGCTGGACGCTGACCCTGGACCAACGGATGCGGCGCAGTGCCGCCGCCATCAGCCACGCCCTGGGGCGTGACCTGGAATGCCTGCAACTTCGCCAGGAACTCAGCCAACAAAACGAGCAGCTGCGCACCCTCGTGCATCAGCTGCGCAATCCACTGGCTGCCCTGCGCACCTACGCCCAACTGCTGCTGCGGCGGCTCGAAGCCGACAGCTCCCACCGTCCACTCGTGGAGGGAATGCTCTCGGAACAACGCCAACTCGGCCAATACATCGACGTGCTCGATGGCCTCGGGCAACAACGTCTCCCCGAACAGGACCCCCTTGGCCCCACCCTGTTGCCCCCCGGGCCTGCCGAAGGTGAGGCCACCATGCAAACCCTGCTGATGCCTCTGCTGGAGCGGGCGGAAGCGACGGCAAGCCTGCAGGGCCGACCCTGGCGGGGACCAGACCTGTGGCCCCAGTGGATTGATCAACCGTCCCAGGACGGAACGATCGCGGAGATCGTCGCCAACCTCCTTGAGAATGCCTTCCGTTACAGCCCAGCGGGCTGCAGCGTGGGGCTGTGCCTGTTGCCCGATGGGCTCTGCGTCTGGGACAACGGGCCGCCGATCCCCCTGGAGGAGCGCGACCTGATTTTCGAGCGGGGAGCACGGGGGTCCACCGGACAGGACCGGGCGGGCACCGGCCTTGGGCTCGCCCTTGCACGCTCCCTGGCGGAGCAGCAGGGCCGCAAGCTCACGCTCTGCGTGGAGCCTTCCACAATCGCTCCGGATCTGCCCGCTCAGGGCAATGCATTCGTCCTCAGCTGGCCGGCAGGAGCAAGGCCAGACCCAACAACGTGATCATCTCGGTGAGCACAAGAACCGCGCCATAGCTGTCACCGGTGTGCCCCCCCAATCGTCGCCCAAGGCTCTGGGCGACAAGGATCGCCACCACGCCCCCCAGGAGAAGGGGCATGGCCCCCACCCAACCGGCCAAGAGAAGCACCACCAGAAGTGAGGGCAGGGCATCCCAGAGCGGCCTGCCGTGCTCGCGATGAAACGCTGCGGTTCCATCAGCGCGGAGGTAGTCGAAACGTGCCATGGCCCAGAGCGGTGCCACCCGGGCCCAGAACGCCGCCAGGCAGAGCCCGAGCGGGGCCTGCCCCCCCAGCTGGATCAATGCCGCAACCTGCAGCAGCAGCACCATCACGAGAGCCAGCACACCACTGGCGCCCACCCGGCTGTCCTCCATCGCCTCGAGCCGCCGCTCCGCTGGCGCCCCGAGGCCATCCGCCGTGTCGATCAGGCCGTCGTGGTGCAAGCCACCACTGAGCTGGATGCCGAGAGCCACCACGCAAAGGGCACAGGCCGCCGGAGGCCAGGAGAGCCTGGACAGACCAATCCAGAGCAGCCCCTGCAACGCACCGATCAGCAGCCCCATCCAGGGGGCGAAGCGGGCAATGCGCTGAAACGAGGGCTGCGGCCAGGGCCATGCGGGCAGCACCGTGTAGAAGATCCAGGCTCCCGCCAGATCGGAAAGCCAGGGCGGAACGATCCTGGGAATGGCGCGAGGGATGCAATCGGCCCTCACCGTAGGGTCAATGCAGGGGCGGATCAGTCGTGTTCGGCTTCGAAATCAACGCGCATTGCGCCAACACATCAGCACGGTGCGGCACCTTTGAGACCCCGCATGGGCCGGTGCACACACCACGCTTCATGCCGGTGGGAACCCTGGCCACCGTCAAGGGCATCAGCACGGAGCAGCTCAGGCGCACGGGAGCCCAGATGGTGCTCTCGAACACCTACCACCTGCACTTGCAACCGGGGGAGGAGATCGTGGCGGCGGCCGGTGGCCTGCACCGGTTCATGGGCTGGAACGGCCCGATGCTCACCGACTCCGGCGGCTTTCAGGTGTTCAGCCTGGGGGACCTGAACAAGATCGATGACCGTGGGGTGGTGTTCCGAAACCCCCGCGATGGACGCACCATCGACATGACCCCGGAACATGCCACCCAGATCCAGATGGCCCTCGGGGCGGATGTGGCCATGGCCTTCGACCAGTGCCCGCCCTATCCGGCGACGGAGAACGACGTCATCGATGCCTGTCGCCGCACCCATGCCTGGCTCGAGCGCTGCGTCACAGCCCACACCCGCGAGGATCAGGCGCTGTTCGGCATCGTTCAGGGCGGCTGTTTCCCCCATCTGCGGCGGGAGAGTGCCATGGCCGTCGCCTCCTTTGATCTGCCGGGCATTGCCGTCGGTGGCGTCAGCGTTGGTGAGCCCGCTGAGGAGATGCATCGCATCGTGCGGGACGTCACGCCCCTGCTTCCTTCACACAAACCGCGCTACCTGATGGGTATCGGCACCCTGCGCGAGATGGCCATTGCCGTGGCCAACGGGATCGACCTGTTCGACTGCGTCCTGCCCACCCGACTCGGCCGTCATGGCACCGCCCTGGTGGGCGGTGAACGTTGGAACCTGCGCAATGCACGCTTCCGCCACGACCACACTCCCCTGGATCCGAGCTGCTCCTGCGTGGCCTGCACCGGTCACACCCGGGCCTACCTGCATCACCTGATTCGCAGCGAGGAGCTTCTGGGCCTCACCTTGTTGAGCATTCACAACATCACCCATCTGGTGCGTTTCACCTCGGCCATGGCACAAGCGATTCGCGACGGCTGTTTTTCAGAGGATTTCGCTCCCTGGGAGCCAGACTCGCCAGCCCATCACACGTGGTAGCGTCCAGCCCAACGCCTTTTTGATGCAAGGGATGGCCGCCTTCACCCTCGACCTGCTGGCACAGCTGCCCGAGGCCTATCAGGCCTTCTCTCCGCTGATCGACATTCTCCCGTTGATCCCGGTCTTCTTCCTGCTCCTCGCCTTCGTTTGGCAGGCCTCTGTGGGCTTCCGCTGAAGCCTCAGCCCAACCGGATCACCTTCAAAGCAAACGCTGGCAGCGACAGCATGCGTCGCCAGCGTGAAGGCTCCAGGATGAGCCGATACAGCCACTCAAGATGCATCCGGCACATCCAACCGGGGGCACGTTTTTTGATGCCGGCCCAGACGTCAAAACTGCCGCCGACACCCATCCACAATCCATGCTGGCCGGCCGCCACGCGTTCGGACCAGGTTTCCTGGCGCGGCACCCCCAGGGCCACCAGAACGAGATCCGGCTTCAACGCCCTGAGCTGAGCTTCAACGCCCGGCCAGGCCTCGGGAGCTTGATAACCATCCACCGCGAGAGCAAGGTCCAGACCACGGATGCGTTGCGGCAACTCCGCACGCAGCGTTGCCATCACCTCAGGTGATGCACCCACCAACGCCACACGCCATTGGTGGGCGGCGGCGTACTCCAGCAAGGTCCAGGCCAGTTCGATGCCCGCTGTTTTGACAACCCGGATCTGCTGACGGCCCAGGGCCCAGACCACTCCCGCACCATCAGGGATCACCAGATCAGCCGTTGCGATCGCCTGCCCCAAGGCTGCATCGGCCCGGGCCGACATCGTCATCTCAGCGTTGAGGGTGACGATGCGTCCGCCGCCCCGGGCATGCAGACCGAGTGCAGCAGCACAGACATCACGGCAGGCATCCACAGGCACGCCGAGCACCTGGCAGCGGCGACGGTCATCGGGGGCGGTGCTGACAGAGTCCATGGCCATGGGGCTGCGTTGGAGAATTTAGGGGTGGTGATGCATGAGGGCATGGTTGTGACGACGACGGAAACCCTTCCGCAGAACAACGCCACGACCCTTCAGCGTCTGGATCAATCCATCCAACGGGTGGTTCTCGATCGGCAGGACCCGATCAGCGGCCTGCTCCCCGCCAGCACCGCTCACACCATCCATGGCAACTACGGCGATGCCTGGGTGCGGGACTGCGTCTATTC
>LUMR01000318.1_pt1 | contig 16217 bp, 7 predicted proteins | sample 730041 | NCBI WGS metagenome assembly LUMR01 (sample SAMN03860258, study PRJNA289734) | marine metagenome | biome: seawater column; feature: ocean; material: water; isolation source: Red Sea water column Station 12 - depth 10m | place: Saudi Arabia: Red Sea | collected 2011-10-15 | depth 10 m | reverse complement strand
GCTGATCAAAATGCGGCAGATGCTTTAGATGCTGGTGATATTGTTACAGATAGTTTTACTTATACAGCTTCAAATGGAAGCACAACTGATACCGCAACTTTAATAATTACTGTTATAGGTGTCAATGATACTCCAGTTGCTGATGATGAAGTAGATAGTGTTGCAGTTGAAAATACTGAAACTGTTACTGATGGTGCCCTAGATCTTTTATTTGGTGATACTGATGCTGATGCTAGTGCTTCATTAAGTGTATCTAGTATTGTTGCAACTACTGCAAGTGGAAGTGCTACCACTGTTAATCCTGGAACTGCTTATAACTCTGGGTACACAAGTGTTACTGGAAGTTATGGTACTTTAAGAATTGGCTCCGATGGTACCTATCAATATATAGCAGGTAGTAGTACAGGAACCGATGTTTTCACTTATACTTTATTTGATGGTAGCGCTACTGATACAGGTACCTTAACTATTTCTATTACGAATACTGCCCCGGTAGCACAAGATGATACTGGAGTTGTTAATGAAGATGCTACTTTAGTAGTTGCTGATGGTACCAACTTAACCTCTGTCGATGCAGCTACAGTTGATGGGAGCCCACTTAATGTCGCTTCACAATTACCTGCTATGAGAGGAATAACCTTCAATAATGATGGAACCAAAATGTTTCTAACAGGGCAAAGCTCAGATGCTGTAAGCGAATATCATTTAACAACTGCTTTCGATGTATCTACTGCTAGTCTTGATAGTAGTTTTAGTGTTAGTGGTCAAGAAAGTGCGCCAACGAGTGTTAAATTTAATGATGACGGAACAAAAATGTTTGTCACTGGAACAGGTAGTTCATCGATTCATGAATATACTCTTTCAACAGCCTTTGATGTATCTACAGCATCATTAGAGGACAGTTTAAATGTTAGTAGTAAGGATGGAAATCCTTTCGGTCTTGATTTTAATAATGATGGAACCAAGATGTATTTTACTGGTGATGACGGAAATAAAATCTATGAATATAATTTATCGACAGGGTTTGATCTTGGTACAGCATCTTTTAATCAAGAATTATCCCTTGGTTCTCAAGATGTTGAACCATTTGGCATAGAATTTAGTCCTGATGGCACGCGAATGTTTATCGTAGGAACAAGAGATAATGGTATTGATGAATATGTATTAACAACTGGCTTTGACATTTCAACGGCATCTCATGTGTGTTTTTTATATACTCGTTATACGAACGCCATTAATCCATCTGGCATAGCATTTAGCGAAGATGGTTTTAAAATGTTTATTGTAGGAAATAATGATAACGCCGGTTCAAATAATGACCAAGTAGATGAATATGCGTTAGTGAGTCCATTTAGTTTATGTAATGCTGCAGGTAATTTTACAGGAGATCTAATAGATTCTACCAATGCAAGTAGCCGTGATACAGATGCTGATGGCCAAACAGTAACTGTAACTTCTGTTAGAACAGGATCAAGTGAGGGTAATGGTACAGGAGGAAATGTTGCAAGCGGTAGTTCTTATAATAGTAATGGAACATCAGTTACTGGTACTTATGGTACTTTAACTGTTGGTGCGGATGGATCATATTCTTACGCTGCTGATCAAGATGCGGCAGATGCTTTAGATGTTGGTGATATGGTTACAGAAAGTTTCAATTATACTGTATCAGATGGAAGTGGTGGAACAGATATAGCAGTTCTAACAATTACAATTAATGGAATTAATGATGTTCCTGTTGCAGATGACGAAACAAACTCTGTCAATGTTAGCACAACACTAAATGTTCCTGATGGCACAGATGATGTTTTACATGGAGATACAGATGCAGATGCCAGTTCATCTTTAACTGTCACTGGAATTAGAACAGGTACAGAGATCGCTGGAAGTGGAACTGATGGAACAGTCGGGTCAGGTTTAGCAGGAAGTTATGGTACCTTAACTATAGCTGCAGACGGTACCTATACTTATGTGGCAAATGCAAGTGGCGGTATAGATTATTTTACCTACACAGTCTCAGACGGTATTGGTGGAACGGATACTGCACAAATTACCATTACAGTAAATGCTGCACCAGTTGCAGCTGACAATACTGGGATTGTAAATGAGGATGACACTCTAACAGTGGCTGATGGAATTAGTGCAAATAGCATTACAAATGCTGCAATTACATATGATGCAAGTGAGGTATTTGATATGTCTGCTGTGTCAGGTGAAACTCGAAGCGCTGGTCTAATTTTTAACAATGACGGGACAAAAATGTACCATGCAGGAAATGATGATAATGCAGTAAAAGAATATCACTTGAGCACAGCTTATGATGTATCAACAGCAACCTATCAAGGTGACTCTGAACAATTAACTGTCACTAGTCAAACAAATGAACCATTTGGAATTACCTTTAACAATGATGGGTCAAAATTATATGTTGCTGGTAATAGTAACGTTTATCAGTATTCATTATCCACAGCTTATGATGTTTCAACAGGATCTTACGATAGCGTATCTTTTGCTACTGGAGATAGTACATCATGTGGAATTAGATTTAACAATGATGGAACAAAATTATTTGTAGCAGGTTTTGCTGGTGGTAACATTGAGGAAATTCATCTTTCAACCGCATATGATCTTTCAACTGCATCTCGTTCAGATTCAAATCGTTTAGATGTATCTGCAAAAGAGACTTTGCCTAGAGATATAGAATTCAATATTGACGGAACAAGAATGTTTGTTGTGGGAGGTCAAGGTAAAGATATTACAGAATATAAATTAAGTACTGCCTATGATGTATCAACTGGAGTTTATGTTGGTGAATATGGCATAAGATATAATCCAAGTGATGGTAGTACCCAAATTGAAGGTCAACCTTTTAGTATTTTATTCAATAAGATGGGAACTAAAATGTTTATGTTGGGGTACGGCACTAATGATGTTCATGAATTTGAACTAACCAGCCCTTATAATCTTATTAATGTAAAAGATGAACATGATGGGGATGTTTTAGGTGATGATACAGATAGTGATACTTTAACAGTAACCGCAGTTAGAACAGGCTCCAGTGAAGGTAGTGGTACTGCAGGTACAGTTGGCGCAGCATTAACAGGAACTTATGGTCAATTAACCTTAAACTCAAATGGTTCTTATACTTATGTAGCTAACCAGTCAGCTGCTGATGCTTTAGACTCTGGAGATGTGGTAACCGATAGTTTTAACTATACAGTTTCAGATGGATCATTAACTGATATAGCTGTACTTGAAATTACTGTTATAGGTATCAATGATAATCCTACAGCAGTTGCAGATACTGATGTTGTTGTTGGTGGAAATACTGTAACTGATTCAACTAATAGTGCTGGAACATTAGTTTCAGATGACACCGATCCAGATGCAAGTGCCAGTTTGTTCATTACACAGGTAACACCATCAGGTGGATCTGCAACTGCTATTACACATAATTCAACTAAAGTATCCAATGCAGCAACAATCTCAGGAGCAAAAGGTACTTTAACTATTGGTTCAGATGGTAGTTATTCATATGCCGCAAACTCTGATGCAACATCAGGAGATGATGTTTTTACTTACACTTTAAGCGATGGAAGTTCTACAACTACTACAACATTAACTATAACTGTTACTGCAGCAAATAATGCTCCTGTAGCCAGAAATGATACAGGTACTGTTAATGAAAATGGTACTTTAATAGTTGAAGATGGCGATAATGCATCAAGTGTTACTGCAGCTTCATTTGTAGATGATGGTGCTAATGATCCATTTGAGATTCATACAGAAGAAGGACAGCCAACAGGTTTAAGGTTTAATAATGATGGTACGAAATTTTTTATGGTCGGTCAATCCGGTCGAGATGTAAATGAATATGCTCTTACTACTGCTTTTGATATTTCAACTTCATCTTATGTTCGAAATTATGGTCTAACAGGTGAAGAGAATGAACCAAGAGACATAGCTTTTAATAGCGATGGTACTAAAATGTTCATTGTTGGGGGCGATGGAAGCACAATTGAGGTTCATGAATATGCACTTTCAACAGCATTTGATATAAGCTCAAGCTCAGTTAGTCATACAACTAGTAAAGACATTACCTCACTCCTACCTGGTGGTTCCCAATGTATAGATGGTTATGGTTTAGATTTTAATACGGATGGAACCAAATTTTTTATCACTGGTAGAACTAATAATAATGTTTATGAGTTTACAGTTTCCAGTGGTTTTGATCTGACGTCCACAGTAGCTTACGATAGCACTTTAGACATTGTTAGTGAGGCCCCAAAAGCTCAAAACATTAGATTTAATAATGACGGAACGAAGATGTTTATTGTTGATAATGAAGGTAACGATGTAAATGAATATACACTTACGACTGGTTTTGATATTTCAACAGCTACACACAAAGGTTCGTTTAGTGTGAATAGTCAAGATGGTACCCCGGTAGGTTTAGATTTTAGTAATGATGGACTTAAGATGTTTGTTGCTGGATGGGACCACGATGATATTAATGAATACACTTTAGAATCCCCATTCAGTTTGTTAGATGTACATGACGAACATACAGGAGATGTCATTGATACAAGTTCAACCGATAATTATGATACAGATGCAGATGGCGATACATTAACTGTTACCTCTGTTAGAACAGGCTCTAGTGAGGGCAATGGTACCGCAGGTACAGTTGGCGCAGCATTAACAGGAACTTATGGCCAATTAACATTGAATGCTAATGGTTCTTATACCTATGTTGCAAATCAATCTGCAGCTGAGGCATTAGACCCTGGAGATATTGTAACGGATAGTTTTAATTATACAGTTTCAGATGGAAATAGTGGAACTGATATAGCAGTAATTCAAATTACTGTAATTGGTATGAATGATGCTCCAGTTGCCGACGATGAAACAAATTCTGTCGATGCCAGCCAAACACTTACAGTTTCTGATGGAACTTCAGATGTTTTACACGGAGATCATAAGAACAGGACAAGAAGGTGGCAGTGGCACCGCAGGAACAGTTGGCTCAAGTTTAACAGGAAGTTATGGTACTTTAACAATTGCTGCGGATGGTACTTATACTTATGTTGCAAATTCAAGCGCAGGAACAGATTATTTTACTTACACAGTTTCAGATGGAAATGGTGGTACGGATACTGCACAAATTACTATAACTATTAATGCTGTAAATAACGCTCCTACTGCATCAAATTCAACAGTTTATATTAGTGAAAATAACCAAGTCTCTTCAGCAGGAGATAGAACACCATCCAATATAACAAAAATATTTGCTGCAAGTGATTTTAATTTTTCAGATAGTGATAGCGATAGTTTATCAAAAATTAAAATTACTACGTTAGAAAGTGCAGGGGCTTTAGAATATTACAATGGATCATCTTGGACGGATGTTACATTAAATCAGGAAATATCAGCAGCAGATATAGCAAATAATTATTTAAGATTTACCCCAGCAGCAAATTCAGAGAGTGATGTAACTTTTGCTTTTAAAGTTCATGATGGAACAGAATATAGTTCTTCGGCATATACAATGACCATATCTGTTAATGCTGCACCAAATGTTACTGATACAACAGTTGGCTCAACTGTATCTGCAGGTGGAACAAGCTCTGGCGATGTACATGACAATGTTGCTGATAGTGATGATGCTGATAGTGTTTTAGTAGTGACAGGAGTTGCTTCAGGAAATGAAAGCTCAAATAATACTATTGTCACTAATGGAACAGGAGTTGGTTCTTCAGTTACAGGAACATATGGTACATTAAATATCGCTGCCAATGGGACGTATACTTACACAGCAAATGCAACAAATAATATTGCTTTTGGCGCTACTGCAACCGATACTTTTACATTTACTACCCGTGATGATGAAACCAACGCAGGCTCATTTGCTTACGATGTTGGTACTATAACTTTCACAGTTGCGAGCTCTATTGCTTTGGTAGATGATACTGATAGCGTAAACGAGGATGCAACAGTAACAAAAACTGGTTCTGAAGATGATGTATTAAATGACGACACAGCGGACTCAGATGGATTAGTGATAACACATATTAAAAAAGATGGTGGAACAAATTCTACTGTTGCTAGTGGTAGTACTTATGTTAGCAATGGAACATCAGTTACAGGTACTTATGGTACTCTAACTATTGGTGCGGATGGATCATATACATATGTGGCTGATCAAGCTGCAGCAGATGCTTTGGACGCAGGTGATCAAGTAAATGACATATTTGTTTATACAGCTGATGGAGCTACAGCAAATCTTACAATTACAGTTACTGGTGTAAATGATGCACCAGTAGCAGTAGATGATACGGATGCTGTTAATGAAGATGCTACAATTACAGTTGACTCAGGAGCAGACCTATTGATGGCGGACGACTCAGATGCTGACGATAGTTCGTCAATAACAGTTACTCAAATAGCAGTGACAGGAGGATCAGACTCCGCAGTTGCGGGTGGCAGTTCATATAATTCAAGTGGAACATCAGTAACAGGGACTTACGGAACACTTACTGTTGGAGCTGATGGTACATATACATATACAGCTGATCAATCTGCAGCAGATGCTTTGGATGCGGGTGATACTGAAACTGATAGTTTTACTTACACAATTTCAGATGGAACAACCACTACAACTGCAACATTAATCATTACAGTTACAGGTGTGAATGATAGACCAACTGCCGGCAATGAAACAATTTATATTAATGAAAATAATACTGATGCTAGTTTTGGAGCTAGAACCTCACAAAATATAACTCATACTTTTGCTGACTCTGATTTTACTAATTATTCTGATGCAGATGCAGATGATGGTGTTGGGATCAGGATTAAGTCTTTACCTACCGGGACTTTATCCAAGATATCTAATGGTGCTACTCAATCTGTTAACGATTACATAACGAATATGAGTAATTTAAAATATACACCACCAGCTAATTCTGAAGCTGATGATAGTTTTACTTATAGAGCTTATGATGGCACCACCGCTGGTGACACGACGCGTACAATTACAATTTCAGTAAACGCCGCGCCAGTTGCAGTGAATGATACAGATAGTATTACAGCGGGTGATGCAGATGCTACAGGAAATGTTTTAACCAATGATACCGATGCTGATGATGCTGCTTCTGCTTTAGCAATAAGAGGAGTAGGAGCTGTTCCAGAGTCATCGACAATGTTAGCAAACGCAAATGTTGGCAGTGCTGTAACAGGTACATATGGTAACTTAACTATTTCTTACGGCGGTGCTTATGCTTATAGCGTATCAGGTAACGCGAACACAGTCGCCTTAAGAGCAGGTGAAACCGCGACTGATGTTTTTTCATACAAAGTAATGGACGATGAAACAAACGCTGGTTCGAAAGCAATTGATATAGGTACAATTACTTTTACTATAACAGGTATTGATGGTGATGCTATTGGTGAACCAGATCCTGATGAACCACCAAAATTAAAAGAGAAGAAAAAAGACAAAAAACAAAAAAGGGAAGAAAGGAAAGAATTAAAGAGGTTAAAAAGAGAAAAAAGACTTGAACGAAAAGAATTAAAAATACCTAAATCTAATTTAGAAAAAAATGCTGAATTTAATCAAGGACTAAAACTTGTTGACTTAGTTGCTGAAAGTAAATCTTTAGAATTAAAAGATAAGGATAAGGATATTTATCTAGATAAAATTATCGCTAAATATTCTGATAAAAATCTAAAAGTTAAATTTAAAGTATTTGATGATGAAGGTAAAGAAGTTCAAAAATACTATGGTGAAATGAAAGATGGTAGTCCTCTACCAGATTGGATTAAGGTAGATCCTAAAACAGGTAAAACAAAAACTGATATTCCAAAAGGTGTTAAAATGGTTGAGTTTAAGATTATAGCCATTGATACAGAAAATAATAAAAAACAAGTTACAGTAGTAATTGATGCAAAAAAGATTGCTCAAGATAAAGAAATATTAAAACAATCTAGAAAAATAGAGCGAGCTAAAAAACTTGAAGTTACAAATGATGGATCTGTCAAACTGAACTCTATTAATGAAGAAGGAAAAATTGATAAAACTAAGACAGAGGCAATTAATGAAATTAAAGAAATTGACGAGTTAGTAAAAACAATAGAACCAGATGAATTTTTAAATTTGGAGGCTAAAGTTGAAAAAGAAAATTTTGAGGTTGAGCTTCCTTGGCAAAACTTAAGGGTGGTTTTAAATAATGGACAAGAACTTCCAGAGTGGATTAAATATGATCCAAAAACAGGAAAGGTAACTGCAACGCCTCCAGAAAATGTAAAAACTATAGACTTAAAAGTTATTATAGAAAATCCTGATGGCGAGTTGTCGGTTAAAGATATTAAATTAAATTTTGTAGATAAAAATGCTCAAGAAACCAAAAATATTTCAGATAATGAAACAAAATTTGTCTCGCTATCATCCCAATTATCAAAAGAGTATTCAGACTGGGATAATTATGGTTCTCAATTAATAGATAGATTGTAAGAAATATCTTATATTAATTTATGAAAAAACTAATTTTTATAATTTTGTTTTTACTTATCAATGTCGCGCAAGCAGATAACCATGACACTGCTAACTCAGTAGAAGATATTAGAGAGGCAAGAACTTTAGTAACTGCTACTGAAAAAGTTTCAATTTCAAGTGAGATTGCAGCAAGGGTTGAAAAGATAAATTTTTTAATGGGCGATGCATTTAAAAAAGGTGACACCTTAATTAGTTTTGACTGCAAATTGTATAATGCACAATTAGAAGTAATCAAAGCAGATTACAAAAGTGCACAAGTTCAACTTAAGAACGATAAAGAACTTTTAGATATGAGGTCTATTGGTGAGTTGCAATATCAATTATCAGAATCAGCTCTTAAAAAAGCTGAAGCAGAGTTGACCATTGCTAAACTTAATGTTGAAAGATGTAATATTATTGCACCTTATGATGGAAGAGTAATGGATGTTTATACTAATGTTTTTACCAGCATAGAACAAAGTCAGCCATTAATGGATATTGTTGGTGATGGACTCTTAGAAGCAGCAGTCGTTGTTCCAAGTAAATGGTTGAGCTGGTTAAAAAAAGGTCATGATGTCAAAATAATTATTGATGAGACAGGAGATGAGTTGAATGCAAAAATAATTAGTTTAGGTGCTGCAGTAGATGCGGCTAGTCAAACAATTGAATTAAAAGCTCAGTTCAATGAAAAATATGAGAGTTTAATTCCAGGAATGAGTGGGATTGTTAAATTTTGAGCCAAGACAAAAACATCAAGATCGCAAGATTAATAAGCCTAGAAAAAAAAACTAGAGAGGCAAAAAGTAAAGATGAATTGAACTTTCTTGTTGTAAATGAAACTAGAGAAATAATTGATTATACAACCTCATTTTTATTACTTAAAAGCCCAACAGATAAATTTCATGTAGAAGCAGTCTCAGATATTGCCTCAGTCGATAGAACTGCTCCATTAATTACTTTTGTTGAGAATATTGTTAATCATAAATCCAATCAAAATCTTAAAGAGATAGAGCTAATTGATTTAGATAAATTTTCAAAAAAAATTAAAAAGCAAAAACCAAAAAATATTCCTCAATATTTACTGCGTATACCAATTTTTTCACCTCAAAGAGGTCTGCAAGGTTTTCTTTTATTAGCCCGAAATGAAATTTTTTCTGAAAATGAAAATGAATTAATATCACATTTATCAAGAACGTATGGTCATGCCTACAATACATTTTTAGCTAATTATTCAATTAGAGATTTTTTCAAAAAAAATTTTACTGGAAAAAAACGTTGGATTACAATTTCGGTAATTATATTAATATTTCTGTTCCCAGTTCGAATGACTAGTACTGCTCCAGTTGAGGTGGTAGCAAAAAATCCTTTTTTAATTACTTCACCATTTGATGGAGTAGTTAAAAAAATTGTTGCTGATAATAATGATCAAACAAAACCTGGTGAGTTACTAGTTTTATTGGAAGACATTGATTTATTAAATGAATTTAATCTTGCAAAACAAGCACTACAAGTTTCTGAAAAGGAACTTCTAAGAACAAGACAATCATCTTTTACTGATAATGAACAAAAATCAAGATTGGCAGAACTTATGGCGCAAGTTGATTTAAAAAGGGTAGAGTTAAGTTCTGCAGAAAGAAAATTAAAAAATTCAAAAATATATGCTGAAAAAAAAGGTGTAGTTATTGTAGATAGAAAATCTGATTGGCAAGGTAAACCTGTTTCAGTGGGTGAAAAAATATTAACCATTGCAGATCCTGCGAACATTGAATTTCTTATATGGCTGCCAGTAAAAGACTCAATTGTTATCAACGAAAATGCAAATGCTAATATCTTTTTAGACATAAATCCTATGAGTTCTTATAAAGGTAAGATTTTAAGGTCGACTTATGAGCCAGAGCTCTCACCAGAAGAAGTTCTTTCTTATAAGTTAGTATCAAGTTTTGAAGGTAATAAGGATACCCCACGAATAGGTTTACGAGGAACAGCAAAGGTTTATGGAGATAGAACTATTTTATTTTATTATTTATTTAGAAAACCCATTACATTTATTCGACAAATAATCGGCATATGATCATTCCGTATTTAAGAGAAGATTTAGAAATACTTAGAGGAAACAGCAGGGAAGATGGTTCTCCTGCTTGGCTATTGTATGATGCTTTAAGAAACAAATATTTTACTCTTGGACTGACAGCTTTTAAATTAATTAAAAACTGGAGTGGAGGTGACGATATTAAAGTTTTTGAAAAAAAAATTAATCGTGATGGTATAGAGGCAGATAGTGATGAAATTAAAAAATTTATTGATTTCTTACAATTAAATAATCTAATTATTCAACCTCGAGGTCAATTTGATAATATTTTATTGAGGCAAAAAAATGCTCAAAAAAAAAATTGGTTACTATTTCTAATTCATGGTTATCTTTTTTTTAAAATACCTTTAGTAAAACCTGATGAATGGCTTGGCAAAACATTGCGATATGCAAAAATACTTGGATCAAAAAAAGTTAGAAATTTAATTTACATACTAGGTTTCATTGGTATTTGTCTGGTAATTCAGCAAATTGAAAGTTTTAAAAATACATTTTTATATTTTTTTTCTTTTCAGGGACTGATGCTTTATTTAATAACATTAGTTTTTGTAAAATCTTTACATGAACTGGGTCATGCGTTTGTTTCAAAATATTTTGGTTGTCGAGTATCTTCAATCGGGATAGCTTTTCTCGTTTTTTTTCCATTTTTATATACGGATACCTCTGATGCGTGGAGACTAAGAGATCATAAAGATAGATTATTAATCAATTTTGCAGGAATTTTAACTGAACTTCATCTTGCTTTAATCTCAACTTTTTTATGGGCCATCCTTCCAGATGGTGGGTTAAAAAGTGTTGCTTTTTTTATTGCTACCACCAGTTGGATTTCATCATTAGCAATCAACGTCAGCCCTTTTATGAGATTTGATGGCTATTATGTTTTTTCTGATTGGCTAAAAGCTGAGAATTTACAACCTAGATCATTTGCTCTTGCACGATGGCAATTAAGAGAAATTTTATTTGGCTTTAATCATTCACCACCTGAAGAATTAAATCCCTCTAGACGATGGACTTTTATTTCTTACGCATGGTTAACTTGGGTGTATCGATTTTTTATATTTTTAGGGATTGCGTTGTTAGTTTATCACTTAGCATTCAAAACTTTAGGTATAATCTTATTTGTAATTGAGATCTATTGGTTCATTTTAAGACCTATCATTACCGAAACTAAAAACTGGTATAATCTTAAATCAGAAATTAAATTAAATTATAAAACTAAGAGACTTTTTTCAGTTTTATTTGTTTTACTGGTGATCTTGTTTTTTCCCTGGAAATCATCGATTAAAATTCCTGCAGTCTATGTTTCCGAACAATATACAAAAATTTATTCTCCATATCCCGCTAAAGTAAAAGAAATTTTTGTATCAAAGAACCAGGAGGTTAAAAAGGGACAGAAGTTAATTGAATTATCATCACCTGATTTGGATTTAGAAATTAATAAAGTTAGAAGAAAAATAAAACTTACCAAAACTAAAATCAATAGACTGAGCAAGCTAGCTAACAACCTCAGTGAATATATGATACTTCAACAACAACTAATATTTCTGCAAAATGAATTAGATGGTCTTAGTAAAACAAGATCTAAATTATTACTTAAATCTCCTGTAGACGGAAAAATTAAGGATTTTTCAAACTTATCTGTAAATCAATGGGTTAGTAATTTAGATCCTCTTGGAGGCGTAAGTAAATATGGACCTGGTTCAGTTGTGGGCTATTTAACTGAGGGAGAAATTGATCGCTTTAAAATTAATGAATATGCAATTTTCATCCCATCTAACGGAGAACATTCAAGAGTAAAGTTAATTTCCAAAAATATAGATAGATCTGCAATTTCTATTCTTCCTTATTTATCTTTATCTTCTCAATTTGATGGACCCATAGCTACAAGAAATTCTTCAAATGAGGAATATGAAAATAGACCAATGACTGCCCATTATCAGGTTACCTTTTCTACTATTGATAAAAATGATTTAATCGAATGGGAAGTACCAGGTTATGTGCATATTGATGGTAATAGATATAGTCCGTTTATAAAATTATTTAAAAACGTATTTTCACTTTTTGTCAGAGAAAGTGGTTTCTAGTTTTTTTTTAAACTTTGAAAAGCTTTAAGCGCTGCAGCTCTTGCTTCTTCGTGGATGACAATTGGTTTTGGATAATTTTTACCAATGATAGTGTTTATTGCTTCTTGATATTTCGTTTCCATTTCCCAAGGTTTGTGAATAAATTTTTGTGGGACTTTACTTAGTTCCGGTATCCATTTTTTTACATATTTTCCTTCTTTATCAAATTTTTCTCCTTGAAGAATTGGATTGAAAATTCTGAAATAAGGTGCTGCATCTGCTCCACAACCTGCTACCCATTGCCATTGGGCAACATTATTAGCTTTGTTAAAATCAAGTAGGCAGTTTCGAAAATGTTTTTCTCCCTCAGTCCAATTAATTCTCAAATGTTTTACTAAAAAAGATCCAACCACCATTCTTATTCTATTATGCATCCATCCAGTTTCATAAAGTTCTCTCATTCCAGCATCAACTATTGGATAACTAATTTCCTTTTAAAAACTCTGGGAAATAATTTATTAAGCTATGTGAAAATTCTCTCCATCCCAATTCATTAATATATTTTCTATATCCAATCCCTTTAGATTTCATCTCTTTACACTTATTCCAAATTGTATTTACATGTATTTGCCCATGTTTTATGTAGGGTGATAATTTTGAGGTTCCTTCAATGGATGGATAGTCTCTTGCGGTTCCGTAATCTTTTATTTTATTTGCAATTAAGTTATTTAAAATCTTCTTCGAGTCGTTTTCAGATACATTCCAATAATTTTCAAATTTTTTATACCAGTTTTTTTTTGGCAGAATTTTTGTTGGCTCAATAGAATTTTTAAACAAAGAGTACGTTTTCGTTTTTTTCTTAACGACGTAATTTTTGCTTGGAGGCAAGCCTAAAAATTTTTGCTCAGCATTTCTCCAAAATGGGGTAAAGACTTTAAAAGGAGTTCCATCATTTTTAGTTACTTCTTGAAATTCATTTAAAATATTTCCTTTAAAATACTTAAATTCGATTTCATTTTTAATAAAGACATCTCTAATTTTTTTCCCCTTAGCAATTACGTCAGGCTCATAAATTTTGTTCCAATATATTGAGACATCATCTTTTTTTTTTATTTTTGAAAAAACCTCTAATTCATCTCCTTCTAATATCTGAAGATTGATTTTATATTTCAATAGTTCTGACTGAAATACTGCCAAAGATTTTGAAAGCCACCATTTTTGTGCTTCTCTTTTATTATCAAAGTCAGATTTGTTGTAGATATATAAGGCAGCTACATTTTCATGATTTTGTGTAGCATAGGCAAGAGCTGGATTATGCTCAATTCTAAAATCTTCTCTAATCCATGTAATGGCGTTTTTTGTCATAGAAATTTATTTTCTACCTTTAGATAGCAGTTGTTTGTAAAGTTTTACATCTGCATTTCCTTCGCATCCTATGACTAGAATATTTGAGCTTTCATTAATATTAAGGAATTTTTTAGCTTTAATATTGTTACATATTCCGATCAAAGCAATAACGCCTGGAGCTGCACACTCTCCACCTGTAATAGAAATCTTGCTAAACTTTTTATCTTTTAGGCCAGCTATAGTTTTTGCAATATTTTTATCCGAGATCGATACACAACAATCACTGGCACTTTTTAATATTTGCCATGGCACCAAAGACATCTCATTACACGACATTCCACCCATAATGCTCTCTTTTTTAATTTTGATCTTTTTTAGTTTATTGCTTTTAATACTTTGAAGTACACAATCTGCTTGATCAGGTTCAACAATTATAATTTTAGGTATTCTTTTAAAATATTTTGCAACACCAGCAACCACACCAGCTGCTAATCCTCCAACACCTGCTTGCAGAAATATATGAGTTATATACTGATTAGTTTGTTTGGAGATTTCTTTAATCATAATTGAATATCCCGCCATAGTAAGTTGAGGAACATATTTATAATTTTTTGTTGATACATCTTGGACAATTTTCCAATTATTTTTTTTTGATTGTTTTTGACATTCTTTAAGAGAGTTTTCATAATCTCCCTTAACTCTTATAACTTCAGCACCAAATTTTTTAATTTCATTTACTCTTGTTTCACTCACATATTGGCTTACAAATATTTTACATTTTAATTTTAATCTTTGCGCTCCCCACGCAACCGACCTACCATGATTACCTGCAGTTGCAGAGGAAATTGTAATATTTTTTTTTCCTTTAGATATTTTTTCTACTGCATAAGCGCCACCAAGGGCTTTGAAGGATTTTAAATGAAACCTTTTAGACTCATCTTTGTAAAAAATATTATTGAGTTTTAAATTTTTTTGAAGTTTATTAAGTTTTAAAAGAGGAGTAGCTCTATAGTTTCTCCAGCTAGAAATTGAATTAAAAGCATTGGAAAGCATAGTGGAAGGTAAATATTTAAGGACATAATTCCTTTTGAATTTAAAGTTGTCGTTGATTAAAAATTTCGTTAGCTTCCAATTCACTTTAGCAATCTAAAGTATTTTGACTTTCCCATTTAGTGACGGGCTTTGACTTATTAAATTTTTCTTTCCTGTTAAATTCTTTAATCTCTGAACTTCTAAGCTTAACAAAGCTATTAATCGTATCTTTACCAAAACTTTTATTCATTTCCTTATTATTTTTTAATTGTGCTAGTGATTGCTTCAATTCATTTGGAAGTTTTGGAAGGTTAGGATATTTTTTATAGTCCGTATACATATTACAATGCAAAGGTTTTCCTGGATTAATCTTATTTTTTAAACCATGTAGTCCGGCAGCCAAAACTCCAGCTTGTAATAAATATGGATTAGCAGACCCATCCATTAATCTTAATTCAAATCTACCAGGATCAGGAATTCTTATCATGTGAGTTCTGTTATTTCCCGTGTAAGAAATACTACTTGGAGACCATGACGCTCCTGATTTTGTTGGTGGGGCATTTATTCTTCTATAGCTATTGATTGTAGGATTAAAGAATGCTGATAACGATGAGGCATTCTTGATTACTCCTCCTAAAAAATTATATGCCATTTTACTTAAACCAAGTTTATCTTTTGGATCTAAAAATTTATTTTTCTTACCTTGCCAAACAGAAATATGCGCATGACAACCATTACCCGTTAAATTTTGAAAAGGTTTAGGCATAAATGTTGCTCTCAGTCCATGTTTTTCAGCAATTGTTTTTACCATATACTTGAAGAAAGTATGTCTATCAGCTGTTGTTAAACAATCTGAATAATCCCAATTCATTTCAAATTGACCATTAGCATCCTCATGATCGTTTTGATAAGGACCCCATCCCATTTCTATCATGCAATCGCAAATTTCTTTGATAAGCTCATATCTTCTCATTAACGCAGATTGATCGTAACAAGGTTTTGATTGCGTATCTCTTGGATCTGCAATGGATTTTCCGTCCTCTGAAATTAAAAAATATTCACACTCCACACCAGATTTCATCGTTAAACCACGTTTTGCAAGTTCTTTAATTTGTTTCTTGAGCATTACTCTAGGTGAAGCCTCAACAGGTTTTCC
>LUMR01000299.1_pt1 | contig 16285 bp, 17 predicted proteins | sample 730041 | NCBI WGS metagenome assembly LUMR01 (sample SAMN03860258, study PRJNA289734) | marine metagenome | biome: seawater column; feature: ocean; material: water; isolation source: Red Sea water column Station 12 - depth 10m | place: Saudi Arabia: Red Sea | collected 2011-10-15 | depth 10 m | reverse complement strand
AAACCATGGATGAATAGATATTATTTATTATTTAGGAATAGACCAAAATGGTTCCCATTTAATATATTAATTCATGAAATGTTGGATGATGATCATGGGGATGGAGTTCATAATCATCTATTCCCTTATATTACAATAATTTTGAGAGGCGGTTATTGGGAAACTACTAAAAAAGGCAAGTTCTGGAGAAAACCTGGATATATTGGATTTAGATCAGCCAATGCATATCATAGAGTAGACCTTGAGCCAGGAACAAGGCCAATGACAATTTTTATCTCTGGACCTTTTGGATTAAGAAAAGGACCAAGATCAGAATACGGTATCGATTTTAATTCAAAAAAGAATTAATGCAAAAAAGTTTTGTTAAAGAGTTTAAACTTTACTGCAAAAAAAAAAATTTAGATGTTAATTCGCATCAGATAAAACTCATAAAAAAATTAGAAGAATATTATAAATTAAACTACAAATCATTTATCTCAAAAATTTTATCAAAAAAAAATTATAAAAAAGGCTTTTATCTTTATGGAGATGTTGGTGTGGGTAAAACTATGATATTAGATTTTTTTTTCAACTTAGTTGAGGGTAAAAAATTAAAACTTCACTTCAATGAATTTATGCTTAGCTTTCATGATTTTGTACACCAATCCAAAGATAAAAATGATGAAAATAAAATAAGTAAATTTGTTAAAAAATTAAAATCGAAAGCAAAATTAATATATTTTGATGAGTTTCAAGTTACAAATATAGTAGATGCAATGATACTTGGAAAATTATTTGATGAAATATTTAAAGAAGATTTAAAAATTATTGTAACTTCTAATATAAAAATAGAAAATTTGTACAAAGATGGGTTGCAAAGAGATCAATTCAAACCTTTTATAAAAATAATGCAAAAGCAATCATTTGAATATCAATTAAATATAGATGATGATTATAGAAAGTCCAAAGGTAATAAAACTCAAAGATATTACTCACCTTTAAATCAAGAAAACAATTTTAAAATAAACAAATTATTTAGAGTGATGACTAAAGATAAGATTTTAAAAGAAAAGATTTTAAACATTAAAGGAAGAAAATTTATTTTAAAAAATTTTTATGATGGAATTGTTCGATTAACTTTTAAAGAAGTATGTGATAAAAATTTAGGATCGGAAGATTATATTAAAATAGTAAAAAATTGTTTTTTTATAGTTATGGAAAATGTACCAGCATTTAATGATTTAAATTCAAATCAACAACAAAGATTTATTACTTTTTTAGATATCGTGTATGATCAAAATATACCTATGGCCATTAGTGCAGAACAAAATATTGATAAACTCACATCATCAAGATTATTGGAAAAACCATTTAAGCGTACCATTAGCCGATTATATGAACTAACATCTAAAAAGTATTTATGAGACAAGAATTTTTTAATCTTGAACTTAAAACAAATGGTCAAAAATTATATGAATTTACAGATCAAACGATAAACTGGATAAATAAAAATAATTTTAATAATGGTATTTTAAATTTAAGCATACAGCACACTAGTGCATCTTTAATTGTTCAAGAAAATGCTGATCCAGATGTTCAATCAGATTTAATTAATTATTTTGATAAAATTGCTCCAATGGATAATAAATTATATGTTCATACAATAGAAGGTAAGGACGATATGCCAGCTCATATAAAGTCAGCTTTAACTAACAATCAAATATCCCTCAGTATAAAAAATAAACAACTTTTGTTAGGAACTTGGCAAGGAATTTACCTTTTTGAACATAGATTAGCTTCTACAAAAAGGCTGATTATTCATCATTTTATTGGAGATTAATTAATTTTTTAAAGTTTGAAATGCTTTGAGAGCTGCATTTCTAGCTTCTTCATGTACAACTATTGGAGAAGGGTAATCAGAACCAATTTTAGTTTTTATAGCTTCCTGATATTTTGTTTCCATCTCCCATGGTTTATGAATAAATTTACTTGGAACTCTCTCAAGTTCAGGTACCCATTTTTTTACATACAAACCTTGTTTATCAAATTTTTCACCCTGCAATATAGGATTAAAAATTCTAAAATAAGGGGCTGCATCTGCACCACAGCCAGCAACCCATTGCCATTGTGCAACATTGTTTGCTTCATTAAAATCTAACAAACAATTTCTAAAATGTTTTTCACCCTCTTTCCAATTAATTCTTAAATGTTTTACTAGAAAAGAACCAACTACCATTCTAATTCTATTATGCATCCAACCTGTTTCATAAAGTTGTCTCATCCCGGCATCAACAATTGGGTATCCAGTCATACCATTTTTCCAAGCTTTCAAATTTTTTGCATTTTTATCCCATGGAAATTTATCAAATTCTTTTCTTAAATTACCTTTTAGCATTTCAGGGAAATAATTAATTAAACTATGTGAAAATTCTCTCCAGCCTAATTCATTTAGATATTTTTTAACACTAATATTTTTTGATTTATATTTATAACATTTGTCCCAAATATTACTTACGTGTATTTGTCCATTTCTTATAAATGGTGAAAGTTTTGATGAACCATTTATAGCTGGATAATCTCTATCAACTCCATATTTTAATATTCTATTTTCAACAAACTCATTTAAATATTTCTCGGATTGTTTTTCTGTTGGGTTCCAATATTTTTCAAATTTTTTATACCAATTTTTCTTTGGTAAAATTTGATCTGGAACATTATTATTTTTGAATAATTTTATTTTGCTCTTAACTTTTTTTACGTTTAATGATTTGCTTGGGATACTATCTAAGTAAATTTGCTCTCCAACTCTCCAAAATGGGCTGTAAACTTTATAAGGGCTTCCATCATCTTTTGTAACATTATTATATTCATTAAGAACATTTCCTTTAAAGCATTTTGAAAGTATTTTGTTTTTTTCAAAAATTTTAATGAGATCATTATCTAACTTTAATTGAGATGGCTCATATATTTTATTCCAGAATATAGAAATTTCTTGTTTATCTTTGATTTTACTAAAAAAAGTTATCTCATCAGAAAATACTAATTCTAATTCAATATTGTATTTTATTAATTCATCTTTAAAATTAATTAAAGATTTACTTACCCACCATTTTTGAGCTTCTCTAACATCGTGACAGTATCGTAATTATTTGTTGCATAAGATAATGCAGAATTATTTTTTATTCTAAAATCGTCTCTTATCCAAACAACAGCTTTTTTTGACATATAATTTACTTTCTGCCTTTAGATAGCAATTGTTTATAAAGTTTTACATCTGCATTACCTTCGCATCCAATAACTAAAACGTTAGATTTTTCGTTAAGATTTATTAATTTCTTTGTTTTAGGATTATTACAGAGACTTATAAGACTGATAATTCCTGGTGTAGCACATTCACCACCTATTATTGATCTTTTACTTAGTTTCTTGTCTTTAAGCATTGCAACAGTTTTAGGAACTTTTGAGTCATTTACAGTGACACAACAATCACTAGCCTTTTTTAATACATGCCAAGGTATGAGAGACATTTCATTGCATGACATACCACCCATTATACTTTCTTTTTTTATTTTAATTTTTTTTAAACTTTTGCTTTTTATGCTTTGAAGTACACAATCAGCTCCATCTGGTTCAACTATTATTATTTTAGGAATTCTCTTGAAATATTTTGCAACTCCTGCAACTACACCTGCTGCCATGCCACCAACGCCAGCTTGAAGGAATATATGCGTAATATAATGCGTAGTTTGTTTTGAAATTTCTTTAATCATAATTGAATAACCAGCCATAGTTAACAAAGGAACATAACTATAATTCTTCGTAGATACATCTTGAACAATATTCCAATTATTCTTTTTTGATAATTTTTTACACTCGTTTAATGAATTTTCGTAGTTACCTCTAACTCTAATTACATCGGCTCCAAATTTTTCAATTTCTTTTACTCTCTCTTTACTTACATATTGACTAACAAAAATTTTACATTGTAAGCCCAATCTTTGAGCACCCCAAGCAACTGATCTACCATGATTTCCAGCAGTTGCAGATGATATTATTATATTTTTTTTCTTTTTAGATATTTTTTCTACGGCATATGCTCCACCTAAAGCTTTAAATGATTTTAAATGAAATCTTTTCGACTCATCTTTGTAAAAAATATTATTAAGTTTTAAATTTTTGTTTAGTTTCTCTAATTTTAATAATGGTGTTTTTTTATAGTTTTTCCACTTAGATATAGAATTAAAAGCATCAGTGATTATTTTTGACGAAATAATATTTAAAATATAGTTTCGATTAAAACTATAATTTTTATTCGATAAAAATTTTGTATATTTCCATTTTCTATAACTATCAAAGCTTTTCACTTTAACAGTCTAGAGTATTCTGTCTTTCCCATTTTGTAATTGGTTTGGACTTATCAAATTTTTCATTATCATTAAAATCTTTTAATTCCGAAGTCCTTAACTTGACATAACTTTTAATTACTTCTTTTCCAAATGCTTTATTCATTTCTTTATTATTTTCAATTTTATCAAGAGAATCTTTTAGTTCATTTGGTAATTTAGAAAGGTTTGGATATTTTTTATAATCCTCATACATATTACAAAAAAGAGGTTTGCCAGGATTAATTCTTTTACTTAATCCCTCTATTCCTGCAGCTAATACACTGGCTTGAAGTAAATAAGGATTTGCGGATCCATCCATAAGTCTTAATTCAAATCTTCCTGGATCAGGAACCCTTATCATATGTGTACGGTTATTTCCTGTATATGATATACTGCTCGGAGACCATGTGGCACCAGATTTTGTTGGTGCAGCATTTATTCGTCTGTAACTATTTATTGTTGGATTAAAAAAAGTAGATAAGGATGAAGCATGCCTCATGATGCCTCCTAAAAAGTTATAAGCGATCTTGCTTAGCCCAAGCTTATCATGTTTATCAAGAAAGATATTTTTCTTTCCTTTCCATAAAGAAATATGTGCATGACATCCGTTACCAGTTAAATTTTCAAAAGGTTTTGGCATAAATGTTGCTCTCAAATCATGCTTTTCTGCAATAGTTTTAACCATAAATTTAAAAAAAGTGTGTCTATCAGCAGTTTTTAGACAATCTGAATAATCCCAATTCATTTCAAATTGCCCGTTAGCATCTTCGTGGTCATTTTGATAAGGACCCCATCCCATTTCAATCATACAATCACATATTTCTTTTATAAGCTCATATCTTCTCATTAATGAAGACTGGTCATAACAAGGTTTAGATTGAGTATCTCTGTTATCTGCAATTGCGTTCCCATCAGGAGAAATCAAAAAATACTCACACTCCACACCTGACTTCATGCTGTATCCCAATTCAGATAATTTTTTTATTTGTTTTTTTAACATCACTCTTGGTGAAGCATCGACCGGTTTACCATTCATCCATAAATCTGAAGCCAACCAACCAACTTCTTTATTCCATGGTAGTTGAATTAAACTGTCAGGATCAGGTATTGCAAACATATCAGAATCAGCTGGTGTCATATCTAGCCAAGCTGCAAATCCAGCAAATCCAGCACCATTTACTTGCATATCTTTTATTGCATGAGCAGGAACTAATTTTGATCTTAAGACACCAAATAAATCTACAAAACTTATCAAAAAATATTTAATTTTTTTTTGTTTTGAAATTTTAAATAAATTTTTTGCCATCTAATAACGTAACACAATTATTTAAAAAATGATAAAAAGAAATCTTTGTAATAAATTAAATTTACACCAATAATAATTAATATCGCTATAATTACTCCATACTTTGCTTTTGGCCATGCAAGACGTGCCATTTTGCTAGGAGTTTTATTTTCATTTTGATTATTTTCTTCAGAATTTTGCATTAAAAAAAAAGAGGGCACAGTATTTCATGCGCCCTCTTAAAAGTTTTAACCGTCTGTTATATTGCTTTTCCAGTCGTTAGCACTTGGTTTTTTTCTGACAATTGCGTTCATCTTACCATCTTCCTGTTTAGATGAAATTACATGCCAGCCAACCCAAATAAGAATTGCTATTATAACTAGCACTCCTTCCGAACCAACACCTGGATAGACAGATCCTTGTACCTCAGAGGCACTTAAATGATCTATCCAATTTGATACTGTTGCCATTTACATACCTCCTTTATCTACTGGCCGAGACTACAGCTTTTTCGTCTTCTTTAGCCTCTTCCATAATTGTATAGTCAAGTCCTGCAAGCTCTACTTCTCTAGGTATTCTTAATTTACCCATTCCGTGAAGAACTTTTGCAATTATATATCCAGGAAGCATACCTAGTACAAAAAACATTATTATTGCACCGATAAACATTCCAAGAGGATTAATTGCTGCATAATTAGTTCCATCCCACATAGCTCCAACACTGTATCCAGATGAAGGATAACCATTTAAAACGAAACCACATATTACAAGACCAACAAATCCAGCATAACCATGAACAGCTACCGCTCCAACCGCATCGTCGATTTTATATTTTTTCTCGACCCAGTAATGCATTTTGTAAGCTATAACTACTCCGATCATACCGATTATCATTGATTGTATTGGATGATATAAATCATTACCTGCAGATGCACATATTATTCCCGCAAGTCCTGATGAATAAGTCCAGAAAGGATCTCCCTTCGAGACCACATACCCTGCTAACAACCCTCCAGATAACGACATTAAAAAGTTCATCGTTATTCCACTAAGTGTGGTGGGAGTTAGGTAGATGTTCGTTGCAGTAAAGAAAGTTACACCTTCCATACCATATTCAGGTCCAAGATCATAAATCGGAACATTACATGCAGCGTAAAAGCCCCAAAAACCTGTATAGATTAAGAATAATCCAACAGTCACTAACCAAGGATTTCTTGGTCCAATGTTTCTCGGTTCTCCGCTAGATGAAAATTTTCCAATTCTTGGTCCTAAAACAATTAGAACACCTAAGGCAAAACCTCCAGCAATTGCGTGAATTACTCCGGAAGCATAAGCATCGTGATATCCTAATATTTTTAACATCCATCCATCAAAATGCCATCCCCATGAAGCATCTATTGTCCAGAAAACAGATCCAATTGCAATTGCAAGTATTCCAAATGCAAAAGTAGTTATCCTTTCAATAACCGCTCCAGATACAATTGAAGCTGCAGTCCATGAAAATAATAAAAAGGCTGCCCAGAAGACACCCATTATATGATCATTAAGATTTACGGCCATCAATGCATTTGTAGGATTAGCAAGATCATTTCCACCAAATCCACCTCCAAGAACTAGACCAGTACTTTCGGTCATAATCGAAGGAGCTAATCCGGGTCCTGTTGGAAATGCCCAGTATATCCACCAACCAAAGAAAAACCATGTGACTGTTACCAGTGGTATCAGCATTGTATTTTTCATAAGAGTGTGTTGGTGATGTTTGTAACGAGATGCCCCAACTTCATACATACAGAATCCCACGTGGATCAAAAACATAAGAACCACAGTTACCCAATAGTAAAATTCTGTAAATAAGGTTGTGAGAGCACCTAATTGATCAGTCATATTTCTCTCTCCTATTAATAGTTAATAGACTCTATGAAATTTTTTTTACGCTGACAATTTTATTTTATTTATAAAAAGTAGAAGTTAATAATTATTTTATCAACTTGAAATTGAAATTAGAATTTTAAATATGCTTTTTTAAGGTCAACTAGAGGATGATTCGGGGACATTTGAAACTTTACCAATAATTCTCTAGCTATCATATCTCTATCCTGTTGATTATTAGGTAATTTTATTTTACTTGGTATCGTTACCCAACCATTAGCATTTCTATCAAAAACAGCAGGTCTATTTTCTTCATATCCCATATGAACATCTTCTAACCAATTAAGATCATCCCAACCCATAGCTTCTATATATTTTTTTAAAAATGGAGTGAGTCGACTATAGTCAGGCAAAAGATTAACGTCATATCGATAGCCAATTGTTTGGCCAATCATTTTTTCTCTAGCAGTCTCTTTTTTCTTGCCTAATTGACCTTTGATCTCTTTTGATTTGATTTTTTTCTTACCTTTTTTCTTTGGCATATTTGTTATTAGATTTTATGGAAATCTTTAACTCCTACTGTATGATTTGTTCCTGCAAGAGGTACTTTAGCTAAAGCAGAAGCCTCCATTGTTAATGCAGCCATATCTTCTGGTTCTAGCGAGTGAATATTTGTTTTTCCACATGCTCTAGCCAACAATTGAGCCTCCAATGTCATCGCATGCAAGTAATTATACACTCTTAATGCTGCGTCATCAGGATTTAATCTTTTTCTTAATTTTGGATCTTGAGTAGCTACTCCTACTGGACATCTACCGGTATGACAGTGATAGCAATGACCTGCGGGAACACCCATTTCTTTTTCAAAGTTAGATTCTGGTATTTCCTTATTACAATTTAAAGCCACCATTGCGCCTGTTCCGATTGCAATTGCGTCTGCACCAAGTGCTAAAGCTTTAGCCATATCTGCTCCATCTCTAACACCACCTGCATAAATTAAAGTTACTTTTCCAGTTTTACCTACATCATCCAAAGCTCTTCTTGCTTCTCTAATTCCAGCAATTCCAGGGATACCTGTGTTTGCAGCTGCAATGTGTGGTCCAGCACCTGTTGAACCTTCCATTCCATCAAGATAAATTGAATCTGGATCACATTTTGCTGCCATCCTTACATCATCATACACTTTAGCTGCTCCAAGTTTTAATTGAATTGGCACTTTGTTTTTTGTTAATTCTCTAAGCTCTTGAACTTTTAAAGCTAAATCATCTGGACCCAGCCAATCAGGATGTCTTGCTGGAGATCTTTGATCAATACCTGCAGGTAGTGATCTCATTTCTGCAACTTGGTCAGTAACTTTTTGACCCATCAAATGACCACCCATTCCAACTTTTTGTCCTTGTCCAATAAATACCTCAATTCCATCAGCTAGTTGTGCATGGTGTGGGTTAAAACCGTATCTTGATTGTATGCATTGATAAAACCATTTTTCTGAATATCTTCTCTCATCTGGTATCATTCCACCTTCACCAGAACATGTTGCGCTACCAGCCATTGTAGCACCTCTAGCTAATGCGGTTTTTGCTTCATAAGATAAAGCTCCAAAACTCATTCCCGTAATGTAAACTGGAATATCAAGTTCAATTGGATTTTCACATCTTGGACCAATAATAGTTTTGGTCTCACATTTTTCTCTGTAACCTTCAATAACAAATCTTGTTAATGTACCTGGCAAGAAAACTAGATCATCAAAAGTAGGTATCTTTTTCATCAAAGCCATTCCTCTCATTCTGTATCTTCCTAATTCCGCTTTGATATGAATGTCGTCCATAACTTCTGGAGTAAAAATAGCGTTGTGTCCCAACAAACTTTTGTTTCTTGAAGCTATTCCATTACCATTAGAATGTCCGTTTGACTTTCCATTACCATTTTTTTTCTTTGCCATTTAAATTGCTCCTTTTTTTTCTGTAGGTTCAAGAGCATCGTAATTCCAAAGTTTTTTTCCTGCTACAACTTTAGTCATCTTAGAAACATCGAAGTTTTCTCCGATCTCCGCAACCTTTAATTTTCTTTTAAGCCAGTCTTGATCTGAATCAGTTAATTCAGCTTCGACAGCATCACTACCAAATGATCCAATTTTTCCACCTACAAAAATTGTCCCATCATACATAGAATCTCCTAAATTTATTCCAACATCTCCAAGAATAATAATTCGCCCTCTCTGCATCATAAAACCTGTAAAAGCACCAGCATCTCCGCCAATAATTATTGTTCCACCTTTTTGATCAATTCCTGTTCTGGCACCTACGCTTCCTTTGCATATCAGATCTCCACCTCTAATTGCCGCACCAAAACAAGAACCTGCATTTTTTTCAATTACTACTTTTCCTGCCATCATATTTTCTGCACATGACCATCCCACTCTTCCATTAATTCTAACAATAGGACCATCCATTGATCCACACCCAAAGTACCCCAAACTACCTTCAAATATTAAATTTAATTTATTGAGAATTCCAACTCCCAAGCTATGTTTTCCCTGTGGGTTCTTTATTACAATAGTTCCGTATCCATCTTTCATTAATTCATCAATTTTTTTATTTGCTTCACGACAATCCATGTTCTTAACGTCAATTTCAGTTCTTTTGTTAAAATCTACATCATATGTCCCAAAGTAATAAAAATTCTCAGCCTCATCTGGATTAAAAAATTTTTGTTGTGTTTTTCCAGTTAAGACTTCTGTATGAAGTCCCATTGATTGAGCTTTACTTTTTTTTTCTGATGTTTTTAAATTTGCCATACTTTAACTTCTCCATCAAAAGGATCATAAGTTTCGATTTCTTGTGGTAATATTGATCTTATTGCAATTTCCTCTGAACCCATTGCAACTAAATCATCTGACTCATACAATACTAGTGGTTTTGCAGCCATTGTATCTTTCGCCATTCCTAAGCTATCTTTTGTAGCAACAAAATAAGTAAATACCCCATCTAAACCGACGAGAGATTCTTTCATTCCCTCTTCTAATGAAGCTCCATTTCTCATTTTTTCTGCAAGATATACAGCGATTAATTCCGAGTCACATTCCGACATAAATCTCATGCCCTTATTTTCCAATACTCTTCTATTATTCCAATAGTTTGTTAATTGTCCATTATGAACGACTGACACATCGCTAAAAGGATAACCCCAAAATGGGTGAGCAGATTTAATATCCACTCCCGACTCTGTTGCCATTCTAGCATGACCAATTGCATGTGTGCCGACAACTTTATCCAAATTATATCTGTTACAAACAACTTCAGCGTTTCCTAGATCTTTAATTACTTCTAAAGATTTTCCCATAGATAATATTTCTACACCTTCAACACTTTCTATTTTTTGAGAAAATTCCATTAAATCTTTGTCATACTGAATTTCATATCGTAATGAATAAGGAAGAATTCTATCTTCTTTTATTACCTTAGCGCCTAGCTCAGAAAGATAAGAATCAACAATTTTCTTTCTTTCATCATAAACTGACACATCTTCTTTTACTGAAGAGCTTCCCTCTGCAACATTTTCACCAACCTTAAATCGCATGATGAAATTTTCTCCATCAGTTTTTCCATACAAAGCATATCCAGTTGAGTCCTCACCTCTATGCTTTAATGCTTGAAGCATTCCTTGGAGTTCAAAACCTACATTTGATGTATTTCCTCTATGAATTAATCCTGCTATTCCGCACATATAATTTCCTTATTAAATTATGGTAAACAATCTAGATAAGTATCAAGATCCCATTGTGTTGTTGCACCTAAGAATTTTTCCCACTCATCTCGTTTGTACCAATTAAACACTTTATACATTTCATCTGGCATTGATGATTTTATAACTTCATCCTCTGCCAATCTATCTAAAGCCTCACCTAAACTTAGTGGAAGTTTTTTAACATCTTTACCAGCTTTTTGAGCTTCATATATATTTCTAGACTCTGGTTTAGCTGGTTTCATTTTTTTAGATATTCCCTCATCACAAGCTTTAAGTAATGCTGCACCTAATAAATATGTTGATAACCCCAGTCAGCATATACTGGTGCCCAAAAACCTTGATCCCATAATCTTCTATATGAGTTCACTGTCGAAGAACCAATTGCTGTTAAAGCTGGCAAGTGTTTCATTATTCCTGCGATTGATTGTAATCCAATTTTTCCAGGTAGCTGCATATCTTTAGTATCAGGCATGAAAGTATTCGTTCCGCCGGATACATAACTAAACACTTCTTCTACACCAGGAAGTTTTTTGTTACCCAATTTGTTCACAGATACTTTCCCACCTTTCCACAAAGACATATTGGTGTGACATCCACTAGCTGAAACTCCCATAAATGGTTTGGTCATAAAGCAAGCTATAAGATTATGTTCTCTTGCTACCTGAGCACAAATTTGTCGATAGGTAGATAATCTGTCTGCGTTTCTTAAAACATTATCAAATGTCCAGTTAAGTTCTAATTGGCCAGGTGCATCTTCATGGTCACCTTGGATCATATCAAGACCCATCGCTTTTGCGTATTCAATAACTTTCATAAAGACTGGTCTTAATGACTCAAATTGGTCTATATGATAACAGAATGGTTTTGAGAAACCTTGTCCAGTTGGCGTTCCGTCAGGATTTTTTGTTAACCACATCATTTCAGGCTCTGTTCCAACTCTTAACTCTAATCCATGTTTCTTTTTGAATTCATTCATGAAAATTCTAAGGTTACCTCTGCAGTCACTTGTTAAATGACCACCTGGATTTTTTCTTTCTTCTCTGTTTCTAAAACACGTAACAAAAACTCTTCCAACTCTTTTATCCCAAGGTAATTGAACAAAAGTTTCTGGATCAGGTATTCCTACCAATTCCATAGCTTCTGGACCGTAACCAATATAATTATTATGACGATCTAAAAATAAGTTTGCAGTTGCTCCATAAACTAATTGAAAACCTTTTTCTGCAGTTCTTTCCCAGTGGTCTGCTGGTATTCCTTTTCCAACAACTCTCCCAGTTACTGAAATAAATTGATAATAGATATAAGTAATTCCTAATTCGTTTATTTTTTCTCTAACTTTTTTGACGAGTTTAGCTCTACCTGGTTGGTTTACGTGTTTTTCAAGATCCGTCATTCTTCCCCCTTTGAATTTTCAGATCAAAAAGGTAACTGAAAAAAAAACGTTTGTCTACTTAGATAAATTAACTCCAAGGAAACGGGCTGTTCGATGTCGGATGAAGTTTTCCTTTTTCATATCTATCGAACCTGAACGGTTTTAATAATTCACTTTCTTGACCTAAAATTTCTTGTGCAACAAGGTGTCCAACACCTATCATTTTATAACCATGATTTGCATCTGCAATCATGTAAACATTTTCAAAAAATCTATCAAATATTGGGAATGAATCTGGAGTTAAACATCCCAATCCTCCTGATGGTCCCTTTCTATACAAATGAGATTTACCAACAAAACGTTTTTGAATATGTGCTAGTGCTGAAGTCCACATGTCAGAAAATTTATCGGTAGTTTGATATTCTGGAGAGTCTACTCCATATGGATCAACATTAACTTCATCAAAATGTTTTTGAACAATATAAGGTGATGTTCCACCTTGAACTCCCAAACCTTCAATATCAGGTTTATAATAAATTCCCCATAAGTCTTCTGTAATTATTTTACCATCTTTATCCGAATAAAGTGGAGCATCTGTATCAACATGAATTACTGGAGGTGGTTTACCTTCATTAGTTTTTAGATAATCTGCATCTACACCTAATACGCCTTCTTGTAAAAACCAGTACTTCCACATTTCAACTTCATGCATTTTTCCATTTTTAGCATCTTTTATGTTTGTTGTTTTTGGTAACTCCAACATATTCCAAAAATCTCTTACCCATGGTCCAGCTCCAATAACTACCTGATCACAATCAATTGTTCCTTTGTCTGTAACTACACCAGTAATTGCATTGCTGTTACTTCCTCTTTTAAAACCTGTAACTTTTACTCCTTTATGAACGTTTACACCGTTTGAATTTGCTTTTTTCTCTAATGCTTTAATTGAATCTTTATTAAATGCGTATCCACCTTTCTTTTCATGTAAGACTGATGTAATTCCTTTTGCTTGCCAATCACTAAAAATTCCTTGCATATATTTCATGCAATCTTTTTCACCTTCTATAAATTCTGACTCATATCCAATAGCTTTTTGTTGTTCGTAAATACTTGCAACATCTTTATGCATTACTTCTGGAGAAATTTGCATATAACCGACAGCATTATATTTAAATGCCTCTGGATCACTTTCCCAAACGCTAACTGAATGAGCCATTAATTCTCTCATTGCTGGTTGAAAATAATTATTTCTAACAACTCCACATGCAATTCCACTTGCACCTGCAGCGGTGTCTTTCTTTTCTAAGACAACTACATCGTTTGGATTTTTATATTTTTCAGAAAGTTTCCAAGCGGTACTTAACCCGTGAATTCCTCCACCAATTATGACAACTTTTGCTTTTGTCGGTAACGACATGAACGAACTTTAATTTTTTAGTAAGGGAAAGAATATAATAATTTTTATATATAATTTATATAAATTCTAAATATTTATTAGATTTTTAATTAAAAAATCAAATTTTTGAGAGTTTTCAAATATTCGTTAAATTCATTAACAAAATTCTGTGTGGGTAAAACGTACTTTTTTCTATGGTCATTTCCGGTTTTTTCGAGGTAAAAAAATTCTTTATCACAAGCTTCCTTGATCATAAGTGCAGATTTGGGTCTTGAGGTTTTAAAGAGTCTAGTCTTAAGTTCTTCGACAGATAAGTTTTCATTTAACTTATAAGAATTCATCACAATCAACATCATATGATAATGTGAAGGAGATTTTCTGAAAAAGTAATTACTGGATGTATGGGATAGTTTCATTTGATCTTCCCAAAATTCAAGTAAATCCTTTGATGATTTTGACATTATGATTTTACACGAGTTTTTTGAGGATCGTAATGTGGAAAACCAACAACTTTGGCAGGTATTCTTTTTTGATGTCCGTCAATTTTACCAACCTCAACATTCATACCTATTTCTGAATGACCCACATCAATTCTACACAAAGCAATATTTTTATTTAAAGTAGGAGACAAACATCCACTTGTGACTACCCCAACTTGAGATCTTCCAATATGAACGCAATCGCCGTGATTAGCTTTTTCTTTGCCCACAAGTTCTAATCCAACTAATTTCTTTTGTGGATTTTCTTTTCTCTTTATTAATGCTTCTTTACCGATGAAATCTGCTGTTTTTGTTTTTAAAGGAACCGTAAATCCAACACCAGCTTCAAACGGGTCAACTTGTCCGTCAAATTCATTACCAAACAATATTAGACCAGCTTCAATTCTTAATAAATCTAATGCTCCAAAACCAGCAGGTATTAATCCTTCATCTTTTCCAGCTTCCATGAGCACATCCCAAACCGCTGGTGCATCTGAAGGATGACACCATATTTCATATCCTAACTCGCCTGTATATCCAGTTCTAGAAACCATTAATGGAATTCCACTAAGTTCTTTTACCCTACAGATTGTAAACCTAAACCATTGTAATTCTGAAATAGAAGGTTGTGTTGGTGGAGTAAAAATAAACTTTTCTAAAATTTTTCTACTGTTTGGTCCTTGTAGAGAAATATTATTTATTTGATCAGTAGAGTTTTTAACTAAAACATTAAATTTTTTCTTTTTTGCTTGTTCTTTTAACCATTCACCTGCGTATTCATCACCACATACCCATCTAAATCCATGATCACTCATTTTTAACAATGTTCCATCATCAAACATAGAACCATTTTCATAACACATCGAAGAATAAACAATCTGTCCAACCGACAATTTTTTAACATTTCTAGTTAAAGTATAGTCCATCAATTCTTCTGCATCAGGACCCAATATTTCAAATTTTCTTAAAGAAGATAAATCAATTAAAACTGCTTTTTCTCTACACGCTGTATATTCATTTATTACTCCGTGTTTAGTGTAATCATTGGGCAGCCAATATCCTCTAGCATCAACAAAGTTTCTTGTTAACTTAGAAGTTCTTTCATGAAATCCTGTATTTTTTGTTAGTTTTAATTCTGAGTCTGGTTTCATTCTAAATGCAAAAGATTTTGTAAATTCTCTTTTTTTTTCGTAAGTTCTAACAAAAATATCTGTAGGGTTCCATGAATTACATGGATCTATATCACTTGGACAGGCTGATGTTCCGCAGGTTAAATCTTTTAAAGCTCTTAATATTACATAATCTCCAGGTCTAGCAAATGACTCATCAGAAAGTACGGTATTTAAGCCTCCTGCTGAAGTATTAAAAAATAAATTTATAGCGTGCCATCCCTTTTGTCTATTAACCCCAAAATTTTCCATAGCACCACTTAAGTTATCTGAGCAATTTGGATGCCCAAAATAACCAGCATCTTCGTAATACTTCGATGTACAAGCAAGATTAAAAGTGTCATGTCTACCAACAGTATCTCTTATTACTTCTACTAAAGGCTCATGGTCTGTATCATAAAATTTTGAATACAATCCTGGTCCTGGAAATGTATTTCCCATAAAGGTCCTGGTTGTTTGCCAATCTAAACCTTTTTCAATACCTTTACCCAATTTAGCTGTATCAAAAGCAACAAAATCTGAACATTGTCTACCAGTTGGACAAATTATTTGAATATAATCTCCTTCTTTAACTTCAAAAGAAATCGCTGATTGTTTTGCAATA
>LUMR01000221.1_pt1 | contig 16514 bp, 15 predicted proteins | sample 730041 | NCBI WGS metagenome assembly LUMR01 (sample SAMN03860258, study PRJNA289734) | marine metagenome | biome: seawater column; feature: ocean; material: water; isolation source: Red Sea water column Station 12 - depth 10m | place: Saudi Arabia: Red Sea | collected 2011-10-15 | depth 10 m | reverse complement strand
ATGCTCTACATTAGAGTTAATGAAAATTTTAGAAGAAGCTGATCTTCCAGAAGGTTTGATTAATGTTGTTACTGGTTTTGGTGCTACAACCGGAGCGCCTCTTATTGAACACCAAGATGTTAGGATGATAAGTTTTACAGGTGGAACAAAAGGGGGGAGTGCAGCAAGTTTAAGTGCATCCAAAAATGTTAAACCTATTATTATGGAGTTAGGGGGTAAATCACCACAAATTATATTCAAAGATGCTGATTTAAGTTTATCAGTAAATGGAGTTGTGTCGGGTATATTTCCAGTTTCAGGCCATAGTTGTATTTCAGGATCAAGAATATTAGTGCATAAAGATATAAAAGATAAATTTACTCATAATTTATTAGAAGTTGTTAAAAAGGCTAAAGTTGGTCACCCAAATGATGTTGCAACACAAATAGGACCTATAGCAAATAAAGAGCAATATGAATTTATTTTATCTAAGATAGAAGCAGCTGAAAAAAGAGGTTTAAAATTATTAATTGATGGAAGAAAAGAACAAAAGTCTGAAGGATACTATATTGGACCAACTATTTTTGACAATGTTCCAAATGAAGATGATTTAGCTCAAAATGAAGTATTTGGACCTGTAGCCTCAATACAAACTTGGGAGGATGAAGATGAAGTAATTAAAATTGCAAATGATACTATTTATGGGCTTGCAGCAGGTATTTGGACTAAGGATACTAATAAAGCTATACGTTTAGCGGATAAGATAGAGGCTGGAACTGTTTATATAAATAATTATTTTAATGCATCTACTCAATCTCCGGTTGGAGGCTTCAAGCAATCAGGATACGGTCGTGAAAATGGATGGGAGGGAATGCAAAGTTACATGCAGACCAAATCTACATGGTTAGCAACCAATCCCTCCCAACCAGATCCATTTTAAAATGAGTTTAAAAAATCGCCATGAATGGAATTGGCAACCAACTTTACCAATTAAATTATCGCCAATATTAGATTGGCCACCAAATTTTTTATTGCTTTTCAAATGGCTAGCTTCTTATTGGCTTCACATTAGTTCAATTATAATTGAAGTTCTACTTGCTATATTTATATTCTATTTGTTTCACCCATCTGCTGAAGAAATGAAAAATTTTTCTTTTTCGTGGATTGCACAGTTATGGATTAGAAATTGTATTTTAATCACTCTTGTTGCTGGTTCTCTACATTTTTGGTTTTATTACTTAAAAGGACAAAGTAAAAAACTTAAATTTGAAAAAAAATTTATAGATCAAAAAGTAAAAAAATTTACTTTCAATAATCAACTTTTTGATAATATTTTTTGGACAATTATAAGTGGTGTTACTATATGGACAATATTTGAAAGTTTTTATTTTTGGGCAGCAAGTAATGATATCGTTCCTATCATGTTTTGGTATGATAACCCTTTTTGGTATGGAATATTTTTTATTTTAATTCCTATTTGGTCAAGTGCGCACTTTTATATTATTCATCGATTATTACATTTTACTTTTCTCTATAAAACTGTTCACAATTTACATCATAGAAATATAAGTCCAGGACCTTGGAGTGGCATATCTATGCATCCTATCGAACATATTTTATACTTTTCAACAGTAGTTATACATTTTGTTGTTCCGTCAAGTCCAATACATGTACTTTTTCATTTTTATCAACAAGGATTAAATCCAGCTTTTAGTCATTCCGGCTTTGATAGTATTGTGATCAAAGATAAAAAAAGATTAAAAGCAGGTGATTTCTTTCACCAACTTCACCACCGATACTTTAATTGTAATTATGGAACTATAGAAATGCCTTGGGATAGATTTTTTGGAACTTTTAATGATGGTACAAAAAAATGAGAAATTATTCTTTCCAGTTTGGTTCTCTCTTTTCTAAAAAAGCTTCAATACCTTCTTTGGAATCATCATGTAACATATTTTCCGTCATTACCTTTGAAGTAAAAGTATAGGCGTCTTCTAAATTCATATCTTTTTGTTTGTAAAAAGCTTCTTTACCAATTTTAATAGTATTAGAAGATTTAGATGATATTTTTTTAGCAATTTGAAATACATTTTCTTTTAAACTATCTTCTTCAAAGACATCATTTATTAAACCAATCCTTAATGCTTTATTTGCATCTATAAGATCTCCAGTGAGAAGCATTTCCATAGCTTGCTTTTTACCTACAGTTCTTGATAATGGAACCATTGGTGTAGAACAAAATAATCCAATATTAACACCAGGAGTTGCATATTTTGCTCTGCTACTTGAGTAAGCTAAATCACAGCTAGAAATTAACTGACAGCCTGCTGCAGTAGCAATACCATCAACCATAGCTATAACTGGTTTATTATTTTTATTAATTTTCAGCATAAGTTGAGAGCACATTTGAAATATTTTTTTAAAATAGCTTTCACCTTTGTCATTTTGCAATCTTTGTGAATTTAAATCTTTTAAATTATGTCCTGCACAAAAAATATTACCTTTTGATGATAAAATAATTACTTTTACATCATTATCTTTATCAGCAATATCTAGCGCTGATGTTAATTCATTGATCATGTTTTCGCTTAAAGTGTTTTGGTTTTTCTGATCATTAAGAATAATATTAAAAATATTATTATTTTTTTCTGTTAAAATTAGATTAAAATTCATTTAATTGATTTGAATTTCAACATCTTTAGATAGTGAATTAGCGATAAAACAATACTTATGTGATCTCTCTTTCATCTTTTTCATTTCTTCATCAGAAATATTAAAATTATCTTCAAATACTATAGCTGGATTTAGCTCTATTTTGTTGACGTACATTCTTCCCTCTGCATTTTTTCCTAAATACGAAATTGCTTTATCTTTGTAATTAATAACTGGCCATTTCATTTTTGCAGCTAAAGCTAAAAACGTCATCATAAAACAACTACTTACAGCTGCAGCTAGTTTTTGTTCTGGATTAATATTAGTTTCGCTTCCTCCATAATCTGGAGATGATCCTGCATCAATAGATACATTTTCGTTAAGCATTACTGTGTGATCAGTTAAGTATTTTCCAAATTCGAGTTTTTGATCTCCTAATTCCCACTTTAATTCGATTGAATGACTCATTTTAAGAATAATTAAAAGGTAGTGAGCACACTTTACCTTTTCTCTCAATATTATCTGGTGTTAATACGATAACATCCTGCCCATCATTCCAATAATCTCTATCAACCATTGATAGTCCAATATTGGTTTTTAAAAATGGTGAATAAATACCAGAGGTGATATTACCAATTTGAAATCTATTTTTTGAGTATACAGGAAAAGGTATTGTGCAGGGAGGAGTCGGGGACCCATCAAAAGTAATTCCTTTTATTTTTTTTTCTATTCCATTTTTTAATATTTCTTTTAGTGCATTTTTTCCAATGAAATCATGAGATAAATTATTACAATAATTATCAAATCCACATTCAATTGGATTATTTTCTAAAGTAAATTCATTACCATAGGATAATAAACCACCTTCTATTCTATCAATTAAATTTGGACATCCAGGTGAAATATTAAAATCTTTTCCTGCTTCCCAAATAGTTTCCCAAAGTTTTTTTCCTAAACTAAAACCTTTAAGATAAATCTCAAAACCATCTTGTTTGCTATATCCTGATCTTGCAATTATCTGCTTTGTTCCTTCAAATTCAAAAAAAGAAAAATGAAAGAATTTTAATTTTTTAATTTTTTCTCCAAATATTGATGACATTAATTCTTCAGATTTTGGACCTTGAATTGCTAGGGGGTAAATATCTGGCTCTATAATATCAACTTTAAAATTTCTTCCTACAGCCAAGCCTTTTGCCCAAAGTAGAACGTCTGAGTCTGCAACTGATAGCCAATATTTATTTTCACTTAATTTTAAAAGTACAGGATCATTTATCATCCCTGCATTTTCATCAATCATTGGATAATAGTAACATTTACCAATAGGCATATCTTTTATTGATCTTGGAGACATGAGTTGTATTAATTTTGTAGCATCTTCTCCTATTATTTGAACCTGTCGTTGACATGAAACATCCCAAATTTGAGTATTTTTAGATAAGTGCCAATAATCTTCTTCTACTGTTGCTTTATATGATTTTGGAAGAAGCATATGATTAACTACAGTAAAACCACTTACACCAGCCTCAATTACTTTCTCGGTATAGGGAGTCCTCCTAATACGTCTAGACATGTTTAATCCTGAATTACTCATTTTATTTAGACCACCATATTGAGTATCCATTTGGAGAAACAATTAAAGGTATGTGATATTTTTTAAGAGGATCTTTCATTTTAAATTTAACACTTATTGAATTAATTATTTCACTAGTATTTCTAAAATATTTACCAGAATTAATTATCATTTCATAATCACTTTCACAATCTTCTTTCGTTAATTCAAATTCTTTAAGCATTCTTCCAGAGCTATCTGTTTTATCTTCTAGAAATACAACTTTGTTATTATTATTTACTTTATAAATAACAATTTCTACATCACTTGCATGCGTACCATCTATTGAGTTTAGTAAATGTGTAGAAAAAATTGCCATAACCTACTCTATAGACGCTTTATCTCTTTTATCACTAACTGCAGCAACTATTGGACTTATAACACCTTTAGCCTTAACATTTACACATGCAGTTTTACCACTTTCTAACGCTCTTTTTAAAGCGGGACCTAAATCTTCTCTTTTAGTAACTAATTCTCCATGTCCTCCAAAACCCTCAAAAATTGAATGAAATGGAATATCTCTAAAATCAGTTGCAAAGTGTTTCCCACTTTCAAATAACCTTTCTTGTTGTTGAGAAATACAGTCAAGACCTCCATTGTTATCGATAACTACAACAATAGGTTTTTTTTCTTGAAATGCAGCTTCAATTGATAATCCGCCAGATAAAAATGCACCAAGTTTTTTACCTTTTGATCCAGCAATATTAATTGCAATCTCAGACCAGAAATGTGTGTTTCCACCATCAATAACTAACCAATCATTTTCAGTTAATACTTCTTGAACATCTAAAGCTAACTGAAGAGGATGAATTTTTCCACCTTCTTTTTTAGCCTCTTCAGTTTCTTTATTTAAATCATCTAATGTTTTATCAATCCAATTTTTTTTCTCTTTTTTATTCTTATCAAACCATTCATTATTTAATTTCCATTTACTATTTTTCTTTAATTCTACGAGTTTATCCAAAAAGACTCCAGGATCACAAAGTAAATTAATATCTGCCGCTCTATTTAATTCTATTTCTTCATGTGATCCATTAATACAAACAAGCTTTGTGCTTTTTGGAAAAAGTGGAGGATTACCAAAATTCATTTGATTATCAAGACGTGCACCAATCATAAGAACCAAATCTGATTCATTGAGAGCCATCTTTGATGGGGGGTATTGATGAATATCTGCAAGACCCATATATGTATCTGCCTCTTCACCTAAAAGTTTTTGGTGGTATGGTATATTAAATATTGGAATATTTAATTCAAACCCAGCTTGCTCTAATTTTTTTTCTGCACTAGACCACCAAACACCATGCCCTCCAATAAAAACAGGTTTTTGTGCACTAATTGCCAGATCAAATATTTCATTTAAACTCTCAGGATCGGGCCAAGCTTTTGCTAGAGGTTTTTTTTGTTGAGTAAATGGTCTTTCTTCTAAACCTGCATCATCTGCAAATGATGAAAACATTATATCTACTGGTACACTTAAATGTACTGCACCAGGATAGCCATTTGTTGCAATTCTATATGCTTTATCTACGAACTCTCTTATTCTATTGCCATCTGTTATACTTGCACTGTATTTTGTTAACGGTGCTGCAATAGATACATCATCTATTTCCTTAAAACCGCCTGCTCCTTGTCTTTTTAAACTACTTGATCCAGTTATAAAAATAACAGGTGATCTTTCACCCCAAGCTTCCATCATTGAGGGTACTGCATTTGCGAAACCTTCTGGTCCAACAATACAAACAGATGGTTTTCTTGATATTCTAGTATGACCATCAGCTAAATGACCAGCAATTTGTTCATGAGGACAATTAATTACATTAATTTGACACTCCATAAATCCTTCAAGTGCTGGATTACAAAAACCTCCAGAAAGTGTAAAAACATTATCAATACCTTTGTCTCTAAGAGCTCTTGCAACTAATGCCCCACCTCTAATCTTTTTATCTCCCATTTTAATACTTTATATCCTTAAAAAATTTCTCTGCTATAATTTTTTTATCAACTTCATTTATATCGGTTAATCCCACTAAGCCAAGATTTGTACTTAACTCTTCTTTAATTAGGTTTATGATTCTTCTAAGACCTCTTGCACCATCCGCACCTATGGCGTACATTAAAGGTCTGCCAAACATAACAAAGTCAGCTCCCAGAGCTAATGCACGTAAAATATCACTACCACTTCTAATGCCACTATCAAAAAGTATTGGAAAATCGTCTCCCAAAGCTTTTCGTATTAATGGTAAAGCATTAATAGAAGCAGTAGCACTATCTAATTGCCTTCCACCATGATTTGATACTTGAATTGCATCAGCACCAGCCTCTTTAATTTTCAAAGCATCTTCAGAATTCATTACTCCTTTGATTATTAATTTTCCTTTCCAAGCGTCTCGAATTCTTTTTAGAGTATTCCAATCAGTTGCTCCTCTACTTTCTTTTCGTCTAAAAATTTGATCACCACTTTTAGAGGTAACATAATTCATTGGTTGTGGAGCACCTTTAAACAAAGTTGTTAAGCTCCATTGAGGATGTAGTGCAAAATCTAAAAATTGTTTTGGGCCAATTTTAAATGGATAACCAAAGCCATTTCTATCATCTCTGGCTCTTCTTGAAAGAATAGGAACATCAACAGTGAGAATTAAAACCTCATACCCTATGCCTTCTGCTCTTTTTAATAATTCCATAATAAATTCTTCACTTTGAAAAATATATATTTGCATCCACGAATGACCTTCTGAAAAAGTAAACATATCTTCAAGCGTAGTACTAGAAGCCATTGAAACACATGTTGGAATATTATTATACGCACTTTCTTTTGCTATCATTTTATCTGCTTCAGGCCATGAAAGATTTGTCATTCCCATTGGTGCAAATCCAAATGGATAATCAAAATGAAAATCAAATATTTTTTTACTTAAATTTCTATTCTCAACATTTCTAAAAACCTTAGGCTCAAGTCTAATTTGATCTAATGCCTTACTATTAATTTCAGCAAGTTTATCATCTCCTGATGCTCCATCAATGAAATCAAAGACCAATTTTGGTAATCTCTTTTTTGATAACCTTATTGCATCATCTATTGTATGGATTTTATTGCTAGGTTTAATGAGTTCATTCATTTTAATATTTGTATTCTAATATAATTTATAATTCTATTATAAAATATACTAGTTTTTTGAAATACCCTTCCAAGGTATTGGACTAGATGGAATATCCTCTTTTAAACCTCTTTGTATTTCACCTTTCTCATCATACATTGGTAAAGTACAAATTTCACCTTTTTGCACACTACCATCATCACAACTAACATCTACTATTGTGTCTGGTCCAAATTCTGCATTATCCATATGAACTATAGCAACACCACAAACTTGAAATGGCGACCATGTACTTGAAGTTACAATTCCAACTTTTTTATTATTAATAGAAATTTCAGAATCAACCAACGCAAAGCTATTTTCCACTCTCATACCCCATGTTAAACAATCTTTGCTTGCATTTAGTAAATAATCTCTTCCAATAAAATCACCTTTATTAAAATCTATAAATTTTCCTAATCCAACAGCAAATGGAGATCTGTCTCTTGTAAAATCTCTCCCTGCAGATAAGAGACCTGCTTCAATTCTTCTACATCTAAATCCTGGAGAGGCTGTAAGGATCATTCCCATTTCTTCACCCTTACTGAGTATTAAGTCTCCAATTTTTTTTGAATCATTTTCTGGCCTTAAATAAATCTCCCAGCCAAGTTCATTTGTAAAACCTGTTCTGCTTATAATTACTTTTTCTGAAGCAATTGAAGTTTCAACCCAATCAAAATAATTAAAATTATTTTTTAATGGTTGATCAACTAGTTTTTCTAAAAGTTTTAGAGATTTAGGGCCTTGTATTTGACTAACCCAAACGTTTGGATCTTTAATTTCAACATCTAAATTTTTTGAATGAGCTTTGTACCAACTGTATAAATGTCCATCACCTTGGGCAAACCAAAATTTATTTTTTTCTAATCTTAATAATAATCCATCTGAAATCATTCCTCCATCATGGTAACAAGCAAATTGATAGGAGCATCTTCCAATTTTAACTTTTGAAATATCTCTAGGAAATATTTGTTGAAGTAAATTTTCAGCATCTGGTCCAGATATTTCGTATGGATGTTCACCTGTATGACGTAAAATTATTTCTTGTCTAGCTTTCCAATACATTTCATCTGCTGTAGCATGAGATAATTTTTCAAGTGTAAATCTACCATCAGCGTAGTTAGTATATTCGGGGTTAAGTGGTAACTCTTGATAAGTAAGAGGATGTATTTTCATGGGTCTAGCCAAATCTAGAGATCTACCAGTTTCTTTAACAACTGGTTTTACAACAAATCTGTAATTACTAACTAAATCTCCCATAAAATTTATTCAACTTATCACAAAATAATGAAAAAAAAATTTTAAAATAAATTCTTAATAGCTTCAATATGTCGTGGCTTTACTTCACAACATCCACCAACTAGAGTAACACCTTCATTTAAAGAATTTAAAACAAACTTTTTATATTTTTCTTCTCCAAATTCTTCATTTCGAGTTCCAAGTAACTCAACGGGATCAATATAATCATAATGTCCTTCAAAACCTTCTGAATTAAATTTTTCTTCATTACTAGTAGGCAGTTCTTTAAATAAATTCATTTTATAACCAAAAGGAAGCTTTTGTTTATTAAATATAGGAATACTCAAATTAATGATTTCAGGTGATACGCAGGCTGATACTATGCCACAACAATTAAATTTTTGAATAGTTTCAAAAAGTTCATCAAGACTTTCTCCAGATGGTAATTTTCCGTCATAACGTAAATGAACACCTACAAGAACTTGTTTATTAAATTCTTTTGAAGCTTCTAAAGCAATTTTTATTTCTTTGATGGAACACAAAACATCTAAGTAAAATATATCGACGTAATCTTTTAATATCTTTGCAATTTCATAAAAATAGTTAAACATGGTTTCATCAGTTTCAAAATGTATTGGGGAATATGTAACACCTTGATTTGGCAATGAGCCTGCAACAATAACTTTTTTATCACTTTCATTTTTTGCTTTTAATGCAAGTTCTCCAGCAGATCTTATTCCAAATTCAAATTTATCAAGTAAGTTGTAATTTTTTAACAGTCTTCTTCTAACACTAAAATTTGAGGTAACTATTAATTGTGATCCTGCATTTATAAAATTCTTATGCATATCTACAACCATTTGGTGATTATTTTCATTTAATAAAGCTTGTGCAGACCAAAGATCACCTTTTGTTTCTAAACCCATTTCCATTAAAGTTTGACCTGAACCTCCATCAAAGAGATATTTCTTATTTTTTAAAAACATTTTTTGGAAGATTAGAAGAAAAAGTGTGGCGCATTTAAATGCGCCACAAAGAAAATTAATATTTTATGCAAACCACCAACGTTCAGAAAGTTTGTTACCGTCACTTTCCCAGTTACCAGCAACATCTTCACCGTGAGCAAGTTTTTTAGAACCAGCACCAACATATTGGTTAAATGCATAAACAATTGCACCACCATCGTAGTTACAAAGAGCTTGTGCTTCCCAGTACATTGATTTTCTTTTTTCTGCATCAAGTTCTGATCTAGCAGCTCTAACAAGTTCATTGAAACGAACAGTTGAATCAGTTTGAACTAGATTACCCCAAGCAGCTTCATTCCACTCAGTATCATCTGTGAATGCAGCAGACCACATCATATCTTCTGTAGGTCTTCCACCCCAAGAACTCATACTGAAACCTTTAGTGTTCCATACGTTACTCCAGTAACCATCTTCAGGTTCTTTTTTAACTCGAAGATCGATACCACATTCTTGAGCAGATGCTGCTATCAAGTTAGTTGCATCTGTACATCCTGCATAAGGAACCTCAGAAGTACTAATTTCAATTGGTCCACTTACTCCAGATTTTTTCCAGTGATAAGCAGCTTTATCAGCATCGAACTCTCTCTGCTCTAAAGCATTGTTGTGGTATGGGTGAGCAGTTGAGATCGGGTGATCATTACCAACTGTTCCATATCCTAGCATTATCTTATCAACAATTTCTTGTCTTTTGATTGCAAACTTCATTGCCATACGAACATCAAAATTATCAAATGGTGGCACATTTAATCTCATTGGAGCTGTATAATGTGCATATCCAGATGCTGCAGTAATTTCAACATTTGGATCTCTTGTTAGTAAATTTGCAGTTCTTAAGTCAACACCGTTCATCCAGTCTATTTCACCATTTAATAATGCCGCTTGTCTAGTAGCAGGATCATTAATTCCGATAACTTCAACTGAATCAAAGTGTGCAACACTATCACCTTTGAAATAATTTGGATTTCTTTTTCCAAATTTTGCTCCAACACCTGGATTAAATTCATCCATAATGTAAGGACCAGTTCCAACAGTAGATTGAGCATCAACAACTCCATCTTTTGTTGGTTTAATCATAATGTGATAGTCAGTAGTTATTGCAGGCCAGTCAGCGTTTGCACCTTTTAGCTTGAAAATAACCCTGTCATTTCCATCAGCAGAAATTGTTTCAATTTGAGATAACAACCCACCTGCTGCTGAAGCGGTGTCTGGATTCATGTGATACTGATAGTTGAGTACAACGTCTTCTGCAGTCATTGATTTTCCATTATGGAATTCAACTCCTTTACGAAGATTATATACCCAAGTTTGAGCATCATCAGATTCAATTGACTCAGCAAGCTCTCCAACAATAGTATGGTCTGAGTCAACAACCGTTAAACAGTTTTGATATGACCAAGCTGTAGCTTGCATGAATGAACTTTGATAAGTTGCAGGATCAAGTGTATCTGTAGTATCAGCTGCACCATTACCCCATCTTAAATGTCCGCCTTTTTTTGGAGTAGCAGCAACAGCTTTATCAGCGAGTGATAGTGCTATTGGTAAAGTTACACCAGTTGCAAGAACAGACATCATGAACTGTCTTCTGTCAATTAGCCCTTTAGTGAGCTTTGAAGACTGCTCTTTAATATATTTGTCTATTTTCTTATCTTTCATTTGTCCTCCCTTTTATTGAACAAAAACCTTTATTTTTGTTCATTATTTCTAGAAATTTAACAAAAAACAAACTTAAGTTAATTAACATACAAACATATAAATTATTTAAATTCAACGGATAATTTATTAAATTTAGGTTGCATAATGGTCTAATTAAGTAATAACAAAATTAAAATATTTAGGAGGATAATATTAGCCAAATTCACCCAATATTTAGAACAATTTTTTTAAGAATTGGTCTTGGATTAATTACTGTATTCGCGTTTTCGGTAATTATTTTTAGCTGTTTTTCTTTTTTGCCAGGAGATTTTGCAACTGAGATTCTAGGACAATCAGCTACAAAATCTTCAGTTGAGGCCCTTAGATCAGAATTAGGTTTAGATAAACATCCAATACCAAGATATTTTGAATGGTTGTCCAATGTATTTCAGGGAGATTTTGGAAGTTCTTTCTCAGGTAGATCAAAAGTACAAGGTGATCAAGGTGATAGATCAAGACTTGTTGTGGAACTAATTATTCCCAGACTGAAAAATACACTTTTTTTAACCGGAGTAAGTGCTCTTGTAGCTATTCCACTGGCATTACTTCTAGGTATTTCAGCTGCCTTATACAGAAATAGTGTTTACGATAGATCGGCAACTGGTTTTAGTTTAGTTACTGTTTCTTCTCCCGAGTTTTTTACTGGATATATTTTTATTCTTTTATTAGCTACCTTGTTTCCAGTTTTTCCTACTATAGCAAATGTCAATGAAGACACATCCTTAATTGATAGGTTTTATTTAACTGCTTTACCTGTTTTTACTTTAACGCTTGTAACAATGGGTCACATGATGAGAATGACTCGATCTGCAATAATCAATATTTTATCAAGTGAATATATCGAAATGGCAAAATTATCTGGTGCTACCAGATATGAAGTAATTGTGAAACATGCTTTGCCTAATGCTTGGGCTCCAATTGCTCAAGTAATAACTATAAATCTTGCCTACATGTTAATTGGTTCAGTTGTTGTCGAGTTTGTATTTAATTATCAAGGCATAGGAAGATTAATGGTTGGATCCGTTTATAATAGAGATATTCCTGTTGTTCAGGCTTGCGCTTTAATATTTGCATCAACTTACGTTATATTAAATTTATTAGCTGATTTAATTGGCATAATTTCAAACCCTAGACTTTTGTATCCAAAATGAGTGAAAATACACAATCATATTCAGCAAAAGGTGAAGTTAGTAATATAACTAAAAGAAGAACTAGATTTGAAAGAATTAAAATAGCATTTTCTAAAGCTCCTTTATCTGCTTGGTTTGGAATGATTGTTCTTTCTATCTATCTTATTGCTGCATTCTTTGCTCCTTTTATTGCGCCACATGGTGAGGCTGAAGTTTTCCCAGTAGCATATGCGCCATGGGGTGGAGAACACTTATTAGGAACAGATCAAATTGGACGAGATATTCTTTCTAGATTAATATTTGCTTCAAGAAATACACTAGGAATTTGTTTTTTAGCCTGTACCATTGCTTTATTTATAGGAACAATATTTGGAATAATTGCTGCAATAGATAGAAGTTATATTGATCAAATTTTAAGTAGATCTATTGATACTTTAATGGCAATTCCCGTAATGATTTTTACTTTTATACTTTTATCTGTTTTTGGGCCAAGTAACTTAAACTTAATTTTAATTCTAGGGGTATTAGAATCAACGAGGTTTTTTAGAATTTCAAGATCTGTAGCTGTTGGTCAAGTTGTATTAGAATATGTTGAGGTAGCTAAATTAAGAGGAGAAAAACTTTCTTATATAATTTTTAGAGAAATTTTACCAAATATAGCATCTCCACTAATTGTAGAATTTGGAGTGAGATTCATTTTTATTATTTTCACAGTTTCAAGTTTAAGTTTTTTAGGCTTAGGAATTCAACCGCCAGCTGCTGATTGGGCTGCAATGGTGAGAGAAAATGCAATTTTAATTCAATATGCCCAATATGATATTACTGCTGGATTAACACCACTAATACCTGCTGCAATAATTGCTTTATTAGCTCTTGCAATTAATTTTGTGATTGATTGGTATTTATACATAACAAGCGGATTAAAAGATGACATCAAATAATAAAAAAGAACTTCTTTTAGAAATGAAGAATATTCATATTGATGGATTTTCAGATGAGAGATGGCATAAAATACTAAAAGGTGTTGATCTAAATTTATACAGAGGTGAGATTTTAGGATTAATTGGAGAAAGTGGTGCTGGAAAATCGACTATGGGAAAAGCAGCAATGGGTTACACTCAACCAGGTTGCAAAATTATTAAAGGTGAAATACTCTTTAATGGCACAGATCTTGCAAAATTGACGGAATTTGAAAAAAGAAAAATATGGGGTACGAAAATTTCATATGTTGCACAATCAGCTGCAGCATCTTTTAATCCTGCTCATAGATTGATGGATCAAACCATTAGTGCAGCTAATAGAGCAAAGATAAATCCTACTGAAGTTTTAAGAAAAGATGCAGTGCAACTTTATGAGTCACTGCAACTACCAGATGCGGAAAATATTGGTGAGAGATATCCCCATCAAGTCTCTGGGGGTCAACTACAAAGAATTATGACTGCTATGGCTATGTCACCAAGACCAGAACTAATAATTTTTGATGAACCAACAACTGCTCTTGATGTAACTACTCAAGTTGAAGTTTTGTCTGCTATGAGATCAATAGTAGATAAATTTAATACTGCAGCAATTTATATTACTCATGATTTAGCTGTAGTTGCTCAAATGGCTGATAGAATTAAAGTTCTTAGATATGGAGAAGAAGTTGAAGAGTCTGAAACGAGAGAGATGCTCTCAAACCCTAAAGAAGAATATACCAAATCACTATGGTCAGTAAGATCACTTATCAAGCCTGAAGAAACGAATGAAGATTATATGTTGTCCATTAAAAATATTGATGCAGCTTATGGCTCATCAAAAGTTCTGCATAATGTTTCTGTTAATATTCCTAGGGGTAAAACTGTAGCAATAGTTGGAGAAAGTGGATCAGGAAAATCAACAACTGCTAGAGTGATAACAGGCTTACTGCCTCAAACCAAAGGAGAAATTATATTTGATGGAAAAAAATTATCTCCAAAACTTGAGCAAAGATCAAAAGAAGAATTAAGAAGAATTCAAATAATTTTTCAAATGCCTGATACAGCAATGAATCCTAAACAAACTGTTGATGAAATAATTGGAAGACCAATTGAATTTTACCATGGAGTAAAAGGAAAAGAGCGTGAGGCTAAAGTAATTGAATTGTTAAAAATGATTGAATTAGATGAATCTTTTTTAGATAGACTGCCATCTGAATTATCAGGAGGTCAAAAACAAAGAATTTGTATTGCTAGAGCTCTAGCTGCTAATCCAGATCTAATTATTTGTGACGAGGTTACTTCAGCATTGGATCAAATTGTTCAAGAAGGAATTTTAAAACTCTTACAAAAACTTCAAAAAGATCTTGGAGTGACTTACATTTTTATTACTCACGATATTGCTACTGTTAAAGCTATTTCGGATGAAATAGTAGTTATGTATCAAGGCGAAGTAGTTGAACAAGGATTAAAAAGTAAAATCTTAAATCCCCCACACCCTGATTATACAGAACTGTTATTGTCTTCAGTTCCAGAAATGGATCCTGATTGGCTAACCAATCTTTTGAATAAAAGATCTTCCTAGTAAATCTATATTTTTAATAATGAATATATTTAAATTTTTACTTAATTTTTTTTCTAACAAAGAAAATAGAATAGATAATCTAGAAGCAAAAAATATAATGATAATTGAGAACAATTTTAATAAAGATAATTTAACATTAGGTTCTATTTACAAAGTAAATCAAAATATAAAACTAAAAAATTTTAAAAATAAAATTCTCGAAGATAATTTAACAATAGTAGTTACTGACAATAAAGGTAAAACTATTGGATATATTTCTAAAAAGGAGATAGATAATATTCAATAAATGAAAATCAATCTGAGTAAAAAAAATTATGTTATATCTGCTGGTGCAGATGGTTTAGGTTTTGCTATAGCAAATAAGATAATTAATTCAGGTGGTAAGGTACATTTATCTGATTTAAATAAATCAAAAATTGATAAAATAAATTCAAATAAAAAATATCGTAATAAAATATTTGCTCAACACTTAGACTGTACAAATCCAAAAGATATAAAAGAATATTTTAAGTCTCTATCTAACTTAAAAAATAATATAGGTATTGCAGGACCTACAAAATATCTTCAAAATATTTCAATAGATGAATGGGATAACACGATTAAAACCAATTTAAGTTCACATTTTTATTTCACAAAATTTGCTATTCCATTTTTAAAAAATGCCAAAAAAGGATCTATTATTAATTTATCTTCAACTGCAGGATTATATGGTTTTGCTCAACGTTCACCATATGCATCAAGTAAATGGGCAGTAATTGGATTAACTAAAACATTAGCTGTTGAATTAGGAAAATTTAAAATACGTGTAAATGCAATTTGCCCTGGTTCTGTTAATGGCGATAGAATGGATAGGGTAATAAATGCAAAAGCTAAATTAATAAATTCTTCAAATAAAAAAGTAAGAAAAGAATTAGAGTCAATGGTTTCATTAAACACATTTGTAGAAAAAGAAGATATTGCATCAATGGCATTATTTTTATTGAGCGATGCTTCAGAAAATGTATCTGGTCAAATCATGACTGTTGATGGAAATACTGAAAGAATGAATTAGTGGATAACAACGCTGACTACATCATTGTTGGAGCAGGGTCAGCAGGTTGTGTTTTAGCTAACAGATTGTCTTCACAATCAAAGAATTCTGTAATTTTATTAGAAGCTGGCCCATCCAGTAAAACCTGGAAAGTTGATATGCCAAGTGCACTTCTATATGCAATGCATGACCCAAAATATAATTGGAAATATTATACTGAGCCTGAGCCATTTCTAAATAATAGATCTTTATATTGTCCAAGAGGTAAAATGATCGGGGGATGCTCTTCGCATAACGGAATGGTTTTCGCTAGAGGTCATAAAGAGGATTTTGATAGATGGTCTTCAAGTGGTTTAACTAATTGGTCATATGAAAAAGTTTTACCTTTTTTTAAAAAATTAGAAACTTGGTCTCATGATAGTAATGAAAGAGGTAAAGAGGGGCCATTAAAAGTAAATAAGTCAAACATAGATAAAAAAT
>LUMR01000399.1_pt1 | contig 16587 bp, 18 predicted proteins | sample 730041 | NCBI WGS metagenome assembly LUMR01 (sample SAMN03860258, study PRJNA289734) | marine metagenome | biome: seawater column; feature: ocean; material: water; isolation source: Red Sea water column Station 12 - depth 10m | place: Saudi Arabia: Red Sea | collected 2011-10-15 | depth 10 m | reverse complement strand
CCATAAGACTGTTCATCTCCTCCTTTCAATAAAAATCTTAATTCTCATCCACTACTTTTCCACCATATTCTCTTGCTATTACATCTAAACACCTAAGAATATCTTTGTTTTTTAATAGATCTGTTTGCTCTAAATAATTAAGGAGAGTTCTTATTTGTTCAATAGTATTTTCTTCTAATTCCTTCATTAGTAATTAATTGCTTTATGACATTAAAGATAGCAATCATAAGATTATTCTCTAAATAAATTTAGTTTTCTAGACTTTATTTTTATAGGTAAAGAATTTTATTAAGGATTAAAGTCTCTACATTTTGATCTTTCGTTTTCATAATTTTTTATAGCAGTATCCCATTCTGATAAATCTGCTTCTTTCCCAGAAATATATAATTCCATTTGTTTCGAATAGTTTGCTGATTCAATTCGACTATTGAATGAAGTATTGCAAAAAATTATACTTCCAAATTTTTCATAGTCCGCATAATCTCTATTCGCAGCAAATTCAGCATTTCCCCTTAACTTATCTAATGCTTTATATTCCAAATCCTCAATACTAGGTTTTGGACGGAGTAAAAATGCTTTATATTCCAAATTCTCAATACTAGGTTTTGAACGGAGTAAGGATTGGTTCGCTTGTGCATTTAGATATGCAAAAAGGCAAACACAAATAAGAACAACAGCAAATACTCTTATTAACCAAGTGTTAGTTTTATCCATCATTATCGTAATTTCGCTCTTTTTCCATTATTTATCTAATACACTTTTTACTTTATCTGAGAATTTTTGTTCTTTATCAGTTCTAGTATTTACTTTCATTGTTGTATAAATTCTAGGCGCACCTTTTGAATGAATTTTTTTATGGCATTTTTTAACACATTCAAATACTTTATCCCAATCTCCCTCTATTGCAGTTCCATTCGCTCCTAATTCATAGTTAAGACCTTCATTTTTGATAACTTCAATACACTCTTTTATATAAGGAGATAGGGAAGTTCCAACTCCAATAGGGACTAAACATAAATCAATACTTACAAACATAATTACTTCCTATTTTGATAAATCTAACCATTCATATCCTAAATACTAATGTCGATAAAATGTAGCGAAAAGAATGAGTAAAAGTTTACTAAAAATAAAATAAGAGGGCATTTGTTTGCCCTCTTCGAGTCGTATGCACCTCGCTGTCCACAAAGTCGATGAAGTGCTTTTGACTCCTGAATTATTTCTACTCCTACTGAACGAGAAAAGATAGTCGTGACAACCACAAAGCACTTCTACTCGGGTAATAATACTCTATGAATTTCAAGTCAATAGGAGGACAATATAGATATAGATCTAGGAGGTCTTATGAAACTATTCAATCAATTTAACATTCTTCCAAGATACTTAACTGCATTTAATTATGCAGGATTAAATCTAAACGAAACTCCAAAAGAACTTGAGAAATGTACCCCTGAGTTTCAAAACTTTTGGGAGAAAGAATGTAGAGAACATCCAACAAATCAAAATTGTTTAATTTACTGCGACTGAGTTATTAATTTTTAGTCTTTATTAAAAAAAGGAGGTTTTATGAAACTAACTACTCCATTCACCATTCTCAATCGAACATTCAATGAGATGGATTTAATCAGAGATGCAATGAAGAAAAGAAAATTGGCAACTGAAAGATTGCATGATGACTATAGAAAAATGTTCAAAAACAAAGAGCATCCAACCATAGTTAATGGATATGTTTAACCTAGTGCGACTAAATTAAATTAGTAATAATAAGTCCTAATTTAATGTAAGCAGACCGTAAGCAACATATTAATAATCTTCAAATCAATTAATATGACTACGTTTTAGGGTTAAGTTGTATATTCGCTATTGATTTCAACATATTTTTTAGAAAGATCGCACCCCCAAGCTGTGCCTTTCGATTCGCCAGAATTTAGATTAATCATAATTTTTACAATATCATCTACCAAATATCTACCTTTCATTCTGGACTTAATATAGTCTGTGACTTTTTGTGGATCATATTTATTTAACTTGCCGTTTTCCAAAATCTGAGCGTTTCCTATATACAAGTCAACGTCATTTAAATTAAATTTAACTCCAGAATTACCTGCAGCAGAAATGATTCGTCCCCAATTCGGATCACAACCATGTATCGCAGTTTTTACCAAGGCAGAATTACAAATAGATTTCGCGAGCATAATTGCATCATCTGTATTTTTTGCTCCTTGAACCAAAACTTCTAATAAACAATTTGCTCCCTCTCCATCCCTTGCAATATTTTTTGCCAAGTTCTGACATACAATATCAATCCCTTGTTGGATAATTGGAAAAAACCTTTTTTCAATTTTCTCTCCTGCATTTATTCCAACAAAAGAATCATTTGTGCTTGTCTCTCCATCAACTGATATTGCATTAAAAGATTTTTGAACCGCAATAGCAATCATTTTGTCCCATTCTTCTTTTTGAATACCCGCATCACAGGTTAGAAAAGCAAGCATTGTAGCCATGTTGGGGTAAATCATTCCTGAACCTTTTGCAAATCCTGCTATTTTTATTTTTCTACCTTGAATAATCGTCTCTATTGACACTTTTTTCAAAGTCAAATCAGTAGTTAAAATTGCTTCTGCTGCATTTTCAAAATTATTACCCTTTAAATCACTAACTAAATTCGGTAAATTTTTTACTAAATCATTTATTTGTATTGGAACACCAATTACACCAGTTGAGCACATTAAAACTTCTTCTTCTTTTATTCCTAAAAGTTCCGCAATCTTTCCTGTAGCAATTTGAAAATGTTGAATGCCAAGATTTCCTGTACATGCATTTGCTTGACCAGAATTAATTAGTATTGCTCTTACAAAACCTGAAGTTGTTTTAATCCTTTCCTCACAAATATCCACACAAGAAGCTCGAACTATTGATTGGGTAAACATCCCACTAAAAATACTTCCTTCTGGAGCGAGTATTAGTGCTAAATCTTTTTTATTAGAAGCTTTTAAACCAGCAGATATCCCAGCAAAAAGAAACCCCTTGGGTGTTACCTTACTGTCATCAACAAACGACCAATTGGAATCTAACTGGCTCAAACTTTTTGGTATTTTAATTCATACTAACTACTCTTTAATACTAAAGAAACTAAGTAATTAGATTATTATTAATTATATGGATATTCTTCAAAAATTAAAAAACAACCAAAGAAGGATTGGTTTAACAGGAGGTATTGCAAGTGGGAAGACAACCATAACTAATTACATTAGAAAACATAAAAACATACCAATATTAGATGCAGATCATTTTTCAAGAGAATTAATCAAACCAAACACATATGGATATAAGAAAATTTTAGATTATTTTGGAAATAAAATTATTGATAATAAAAGCAATTCAGAAAGGGAAATAAACAGAAAACTTTTAAGGAACATTATTTTTAAACATTCAGCAAGCAAGGAATGGATTGAAAAACTACTTCACCCCTTAATTAAAGAAAGAATGATAGAAGAATGCAGTCAATACAGAAATAATCAAACTATAGTATTGGTTATTCCATTATTGTTTGAAGCAAAATTTGAAGATATTTGCACTGAAATATGGTTAGTTAAATGTCCTAAAGAAATACAAAAAAACAGACTTATCACAAGAGATAAAATTAGCGAAAAAGAAGCATATGAATTGATAAATTTTCAATTAAGTTTTGAAGAAAAAAGAAAATTCTCAGATATTATTTTAGAGAATTCGGATGATCAAAATAAATGGATCAATACGATAAAAGAGCTTCTTTAAGCTTTAGCTATTTAATTTTTCCATAAGAAGTTTATTTGCAAGTTTAGGGTCAGCTTTACCTTTTGTTCTTTTCATAAGTTGACCAACAAAAAAACCAAGTAACTTAGTTTTGCCATTTTTAAATGCTTGAACTTCATTTGGATGTTCATTTATAAGTTCATCAATTATTGGTAAAATACTTGATGAATCAGATATCATTGCCAATCCTTTTTCTTCAACTAATTTTTTCGGAGAAATATTTTTTTGAATAAGTTCAGGTAAAATTTCTTTTGCAATTTTTCCACTAATTATATTTTTTGAAATCATATTAATCATTTCAGCAAGATTTTCAGGACTAAGCTTTAATTCACTAAAACTTAGTTTGTTTGATTTTAAATAGCCCACAATATCACTTGTTACCCAATTTGAAGCTGCTTATTTCATCAGAAATTACCCTTGCATCATATGCAGACAACCCAAATTGACTTATGTATTTATATCTTTTCTTTGAAGGTAATTCTGGTAGTTCTTTAAACCATATTTCTTGTTGGGCTTTTGTTATTTCAATTGGACCTAAGTCAGGATCAGGAAAATATCTATAGTCACTGCTACCTTCTTTTAATCTCATACTTTTCGTTAATTGCTTAGCTTCATCCCATAACCTTGTTTCTTGGAAAATTTTTCCTCCATTTTCATAAACTTCTATTTGTCTGGCTATTTCATAATCACAAGCCTTTTGAATTGCAGAAAATGAATTCATATTTTTTATTTCCACTTTGGTACCAAAAGGAGCATTAGGTCCTTTTCTAACTGAAATATTGACATCGCAGCGTAATGAACCCTCTTGCATATTTCCGGCTGATACCCCTAGATATCTAACTGTTCTTCTAATCTCTGAAGCATATTCAGATGCCTCTTTACCTGATCTAATATCTGGTTTACTTACAATCTCACAAAGTGCTATTCCGGCACGATTGTAATCAACTAAAGAATACTTAGAGCCAGCTAATCTATCACTTCCTGAATGGACTAGTTTTCCGGCGTCTTCTTCCATATGTAGCCTTTCTATACCAATTTTTTTGATATAAGGTTCTTTGTCCTTTTCAATTATTTCAACCTCTAACCAACCATTTTCAGCTAGTGGCTCATCAAATTGTGAAATTTGATAATTTTTAGGAAGATCAGGATAAAAATATTGTTTTCTATCAAATTTACAATGTTCTGCAACATTTAAATTTAATGCTAACGAAGTTTTTACAGCATACTCAAGAACAGTCTCATTCAAAACTGGAAGAGTTCCTGGTAACCCACAAACTACAGGATCTATATGCGTATTAGGTGCATCACCAAAAGCTGTTGACGCAGATGTGAATATTTTACTTTTCGTATTAAGCTGTACATGAGTTTCCAAACCAATCACAGCTTCCCAAGATTCCAAATTGTTCATTATTAAAAGTCTCTTTATTAATATTATTGGATATAAAGGAAAAGAGGACCAAAACACAAATAAAAATATTAATTTTTAAATGGCACAAGAAACCAAAAATTCAATATTAATCATTGGCGGTGGACTTTTAGGTTTATCTATTGCTTATGAATTTTCTAGAAATAACTTCAAAGTTTTAGTTTTAAGCAAAAACAGAAATGAATCAGCTGGATTTGTTGCTGCAGGAATGTTAGCTACTCATGCCGAAGGGCTCGAAGATGAATTACTAAAATTTGGCCAAGAAAGTCAAAATCTAATTCCAAAGTGGATAAAAAGTATTGAACAAGATAGTAATATTAAATGCGGTTTAAAAAAATGTGGCATAGTAGTTCCTTTTAAAAACAAAGAAGATCTTGAAGAGTTTCCCACTTATGAATATGGAAAATATTTAAATCACAAAGATCTTCAAACAGAAATTAATGGAATGAATTCTATTTGGAAACATGGTTTACTTTTTGAACAAGATGGTCAAATAGATAACCGAAGAAAACTGATGCGTGCTCTTGAGAGAGCATGCTCCTTGAATGGAGTCGAATTTCAAGAGGGATCAGAAGTAGAGGATTTGACATTCGAAAAAAACAAAATTACAGGTGCAACAGTTTTATGTGCCACTGGGGAAATAAAAAAAATTAACTGCGAAAAAGCAATTATATGCAGCGGTGCTTGGAGTAAAAAAATTTTTAATAAGATTCCAGTCTTTCCTGTAAAGGGACAAATGCTATCAATACAAGGTCCAACAAATTTTTTGAAAAGGGTTATTTTTGGTCCAAAAACTTATCTAGTTCCCCGTGATGATGGACTTATTATAGTTGGAGCGACAGTTGAAAAAGATTCAAAATTTAATCAAGGTAATACTCCTAATGGAATAAAACAACTGCAAGAAGGCATTCGCTCCTTATTGCCAGAAGCTATTAATTGGCCACAAATGGAACATTGGTGGGGATTTAGACCTTGCACACCAGATCTAAAACCAATAATTGGAAAATCAAAAATTGAAAATCTTTTTATAGCTACAGGACATTACAGAAATGGAGTTTTATTTTCTGCAATAACAAGTGATCTTCTTTTGAAAATAGTTCAAAATAAAAATCTCAAAGAAATAGAAAAAAGCTTTTTAGAAAAATTTAGTTTAGATAGATTTGCGATTTAAATTTTAATTTTCAGATCGCCATTTCGAATCAGAAGTTTCCCACTCACATAATTCCTCTTCGTTAAACCATAGATCAATTTCAAATTTTGCTGTATCTTCTCCATCAGAACCATGAATAATATTCCTCCCAATATCAATAGCTAAATCACCTCTAATTGTTCCAGGCTCTGCTTCCAGAGGTTTTGTTGCACCTATTAGTTTTCTAGCACTCAAAATAACTCCTTCGCCTTCCCACACCATTGCTACAACAGGACCACTTGAAATAAAGTCTACTAAATCACCAAAAAAGGGTCTTTCTCTATGTACTCCATAATGATTTTGAGCAAGTTCTTTTGAAGGAATTAATTGCTTTAATCCAACCAATTTAAATCCTTTTTTTTCAAATCTGCCAATAATCTCAGAAACATATCCTCTTTGAACTCCATCTGGTTTAATTGCAATAAAGGTTCTCTCTTTGGTCATTTAGTTAATAATCACTCTATGTATATTCAACTTTTGGGTGGTAACTTGGCAAGTAATCATTAAAATAAAAGATATTGTTTTGAGTTATTTTCAAAAACATTTATTAATCACTAAGACATAAATTGACCAATTTTGAGCCGAAAAAATTAAAGAATATTTGGACTATTGAAGATAGTATTTCGACTTATAACATAGACAAATGGGGAGATAAATATTTTTCTATAAATTCCAAAGGAAATATATCAGTAACTAAAGATATAAAATCTGAAAATAAGATTGATCTTTTTAAGCTTGTCAAAGAACTTAAGAGTAGAGAAATAAATCCTCCATTAATCATAAGATTTAATGATATCTTGAAAGATCGAATAAATGCATTACATGACTCTTTTTTAAAAGCAATAAAAACCTATAAATATAAGAACATTTATCAAGGCGTTTTTCCTGTCAAATGTAATCAACAGAAAAATGTCCTAGAAAAGATAATAGAGTTTGGTAGCCAATGGAATTTTGGTTTAGAAGTAGGAAGTAAATCAGAACTATTAATTGGCCTTGCACTTCTTGAAAACCAAAATTCATTATTAATATGCAACGGATATAAAGATAAAAAATATATTGAGATTGCTACTTTGGCCAGAAAACTCGGCAAAAATCCAATAATAGTTATTGAACAACGAGATGAGGTAAAAAGAATTATTCAAGCAGTTCAAGAACTTAACGCGACTCCATTGATAGGAATTAGAGCAAAGTTATCAAGTAAAAGTAGTGGTAGGTGGGGTAAATCTATTGGAGATAATTCCAAATTTGGATTATCAATCCCAGAAATTATGTTGACAATAAAAGAACTAAAAGAAGCAAATCTTATCAACGAAATGAAATTGCTCCATTTTCATATAGGCAGTCAAATAAGTGATATTGCTGTGATCAAAGACGCATTACAAGAAGCGAGTCAAATATATGTTGAACTATGCAAACTAGGAGCCCCAATGCAATATATCGACGTTGGGGGAGGATTAGGAATAGATTTTGATGGAACTAAAACCTCCTCCAACACCTCTACTAATTATTCTCTTCAAAATTATGCTAACGATGTAATTGCAACTATTAAGGATTCATGTGAATTAAATAATATCAAGCATCCAACCATAATCTCAGAAAGTGGAAGAGCAATAATTAGTCATTGTTCAGTTTTAATTTTTAATGTCTTAGGAACAAGTCATGTCAGTTCCAAACTACAAATTTTTGATAAAAAAAATCAACAATTAATAATTTCAAATTTACTTGAAACTTTCTATGAATTAAAAAAACTTAAAAATAAAAAAATAAATTTATCTCAAATAATTGAACTATGGAATGATGCAAAAAAGTTTAAAGAAGATTGCTTAGTCGCTTTTAGATTAGGATTTTTAAGTTTGGCAGAAAGAGCTTATGCCGAAGAACTTACTTGGGCTTGCGCAAAAGAAATTTCTAATAACCTGAATAATGATGAAATCAATCACCCTGATTTATCTGAAATTACAGAAACTCTTGCATCAACTTATTATGCAAATTTATCTATCTTTAAATCTATTCCCGATAGCTGGGCAATAAATCAGATTTTTCCAATAGTACCAATACATAGGCACTTAGAGGAGCCGTTCTGCAAAGGCAACTTTGCAGATTTAACTTGTGATTCAGATGGGAAACTAAATAATTTTATTGATAATGGAAAAATTAAATCACTACTAAATTTGCATAAGCCAGAAGAAGATAAAGATTACCTAATTGGAATTTTTATGACTGGAGCCTATCAAGAAGCATTAGGAAACTTGCACAATTTATTTGGCAGTACCAACGTTGTTCATATAGACATAAATCAAGATAATTCATATAAGGTCAGAAATATTATTAAAGAGGACAGTAAATCTGAAATTTTACAATTATTAGATTACAGTTCAGCTTCTTTGGTTGAATCTATAAGAATTAATACTGAATCAGCAATTGATCAAAAAAAATTAACTATTGAAGAAGCAAGGAAATTAATGGATCAAATCGAAATTAGTCTCAGAAAAAGTAGTTATTTATCAGAATGACTATCTAATGTTTTTTGCAAATAATTTTTAGCATAATCTAAAGCATCACTTAACTTATCAATATCTTTAGCACCTGCTTGAGCAAAGTTAGGCTTTCCTCCTCCACCTCCCGAACAAATTCTTGCAATCTCATTAATTAATTTACCTGCATGCAATCCTATTTTTACTGCATCATCACCTAAAGAAACTACAAATAACAACTTTCTATTTTCTGGATTTGGTATTCCCCCAAGAATCACTATTGCTTTATTTCCCAAATGAGAAGTTAAATTAAGTGCTGCAGATTGCAAAGAATTCCCATCTAAGCCATCAATCTGATTTACTAAAATTGAAAAAGAATTTACTATTTCTGCGGATGATTTTATAGAAGAGTATTTAAAATATGCAATTTCATCTTTCATTTTTTGTATCTCTTTATTCTTATTAATAAGCTCTGCTTGCAAATTATTAACCCTTTCAAAAAGTTGATTAGGATTTGCTTTTAACAAATCACTTAGTTGGTTTACTAATGCATTTCTATCACTGAAATAGTCTAATGCTGATTGGCCTGATAATGCTTCGATTCTTCTGACTCCAGCTGAGATTCCTTCCTCACTAATTATTTTGAAAGAACCTAATTCGGATGTAGTTTTAACATGTGTGCCACCACAAAGTTCCATTGAAACTCCTGGTACATTAACAACGCGCACTTCATCATCATATTTTTCTCCAAACATGGCGACTGCGCCCTTTTCAAGAGCCTCACTCTTAGACATATTTTTTATTTCTAGGGCATGATTTTCCATAATCCAAGAGTTAACTAAAGTCTCAATCTTAGAAATTTGATCTTTAGAAATAGGATTAGAGGAATTAAAGTCAAATCGTAATTTATTAAAGGCTACTAATGAACCTTTTTGTCCAACACTTTCATCAACAACTGATTTAAGTGCAGATTGTAATAAATGAGTAGCTGTATGATTTGCAGCAGCCTTAGCTCTATTAGAGGAGCTAACATTAGTCTTAACTTTTTGTCCAATAGTTAATATTCCTTTTTTGATCGTTCCATAATGTAAAAAAACATTTTTCTTTCGCATAACATTATCAACCAAGACCTCTACATCTTTTGAAAATATCGTTCCAATATCACCAACTTGCCCGCCAGATTCTCCATAAAAAGTTGTCTGATCAAGAACAATTAAAACTTTCTGACCTTCACTTGCTTGCTTAACTAATGTTGAATCCAAGAATATACCCTTTATTTCAGCTTCCGAAAGAAGTGAATCATAACCATTAAAAACAGTTTTGTTAAAAAGATCTATTTCTCGCTCTAATGATCCCTCTAATGTCAAATCAATATTACTTGAAGCAGCTTTAGCTCTCTCTTTTTGTGCATTCATTTCTTCTTCAAAACCCTTTACATCTACACTGATACTATTTTCTTCAGCAATTTCTACAGTAAGTTCTAGAGGAAATCCATAAGTATCATAAAGTTCAAAAGCTTTAAAACCAGAAATTAATTTCTGCCCTGAAGAAATTAACTCATCTAGCAATTTCTCTCCTCTTTCAAGAGTTTCCCTAAATCTTATTTCTTCAATTTTTATCTCATTCAAAATTAAATCATTATTATTTTTTAAATCAGGATAATTATTTTGCATTAAATTGATCCCGACAGTAGCAATATGAGGTAAAAATTCATTTGTTATACCTAATAATCTCCCATGTCTGACCATTCTTCTAATAAGCCTTCTTAATATATATCCCCTGCCGAGATTACTTGCTGCTACTCCATCAGAAATTAAATGAATAACAGCTCTTGTATGATCACCAATGATTTTTAAAGAAATTTTGTTTTTATCATCTGAAGAAAAATAATCAATATTTGCAATCTCACAAATTTTTTGAATAATAGGAAAAATTAAATCTGTCTCATAATTATTTTGCTTTTTTTGTAGTATTTGAGCCATCCTTTCAAGACCCATTCCTGTATCAATATTTTTAAATTTTAAATCTGTCAATTTTCCATTAGGATCACGATTATATTGCATAAAAACAAGATTATAAAATTCAATAAAACGATCTCCATCTTCTAAATCAATATTCTGCAGACCCTTTTCAGGATGAAAATCATAATAAAGTTCTGAACAAGGTCCACATGGACCTGTTTTGCCAGATGACCAAAAATTATCTTCCTCACCTAGTTTCACTATCCTATCTGGATGAATACCAATTTCATCTCTCCAAATTTTTGCAGACTCTTCGTCTTCGTGAAAAACACTCACAATTATATTTTCAACAGAAAGTTGATAAATATTAGTAACTAATTCCCAAGCCCATTGAATAGCCTCTCGTTTAAAATAATCTCCAAAAGAGAAATTACCAAGCATTTCAAAAAAAGTGTGGTGTCTAGCTGTAACTCCAACGTTTTCTATATCGTTTGTTCTGATGCACTTTTGGCTAGATGTAGCCCTTTTTGATGGTCTTTCTTTTAAACCTAAAAAAACTGGTTTAAAAGGTAGCATTCCAGCAATTGTGAGCATAACCGTAGGGTCATCTGGAATCAAAGATCTATTTTTTTAATTAGTTGAGATGTCATTTATCCAGAATAAGAAGATTAAAAATTAAAGAAAAGCGTAATTTCGGTTATTTCGCAAAAATAATCACGCGAATTTATATTCTATATAACTAAAGTTAATTTATAAAGCTAATTATTCTATGATAGCCTCTGCCCAGACAAGTAATTCTAAATTGGCACAAACTAATAACAAGTTGACGGTTCAATCTCAAAACTTTGCTGATGATTCTTGTGCCATAAGATCTTTGGATTGGGATCGCAGTAGATTTGATATTGAATTTGGTTTAAGAAATGGAACTACTTACAATAGTTTTATTATTAAAGGCGAGAAACTAGCAATCATTGATACTAGTCACGCAAAGTTCGAAGAATTATGGTTTGAAGAATTACTGAAAAAGGTAAATCCGCAAGAAGTTGATTATCTAATTACTAGCCATACAGAACCTGATCATTCTGGTTTAATAGGTAATCTTTTAGAATTAAACCAATTTAAACGTCTAGAGGTTAAGAGTGGAGAGTTTTTAAATCTCGGAACTAATCCTAATAGTGGTTTAGAACATAATATTGAATTTATAAGTGCACCAAATTTACATTGGCCAGATACCATATTTTCATATGATCACAGCACAAATGTTCTCTATACATGCGATGCATTTGGACTCCATTATTGTTCTGACGAATTTTTTGACACTGATCAAAAAGAAATATACGATGATTTCCGTTTTTATTACGATTGCCTTATGGGTCCAAACGCTAGAAGCGTTATGCAGGCAATTAAAAGAATAGATAAGCTACCTGAATTAAAAACAATAGCTGTTGGTCATGGGCCTTTGCTCCATAATCAGGTCAATTTTTGGAAAGGAAAATATCTAGAATGGAGTAGCAATAAAAGCAAAGGCAATGATTTTGTGTCAGTCTGCTACATAAGCGACTATGGTTATTGTGATCGACTAAGTCAAGCGATATCTCATGGAATAAGCAAAGCAGATGCTCAGGTTCAGTTAATTGATTTAAGATCTTCTGACCCGCAAGAATTAACAAGTTTAATTTCCGAATCAAAAGCAGTAGTCATTCCCACATGGCCAGTAGACTCAGATAATGAATTAAAAGAATCTCTCGGTACTTTATTTGCAGCACTAAAACCAAAACAATTTACTGCAGTTTATGATGCATTTGGTGGAAATGATGAACCTATAGATTCCTTAGCAAATAAATTAAGAGAACTTGGTCAAAAAGAAGCTTTCTCTCCCTTAAGAGTTAAAAATATTCCAGATCCCATTGTTTATCAACAATTCGAAGAAGCTGGAACTGACTTGGGTCAATTGATCAATAAAAAGAAGAATATTGCACATTTAGACAAAGTGCAATGGTCGCAAGTTGGGTTAGTCAAGCAAGCTTTTCTCCACCAGGTATTACAGTTGCAGTAGCAAAAGATAGAGCTATTGAATCATATATGCAAGTTGGGGAAGGATTTGTTGTGAATATCTTAAGAGAAGATAACTATCAAAAAATGTTCAGACATTTTTTAAAAAGATTTGCTCCTGGAGCTGATAGATTTGCAGATGTAGATGTAATTAGCAACATCGCTGAAGGAGGACCAGTTCTTTCAGATTCACTCGCCTTTTTAGATTGTAAAGTTAGTTCCAGGCTAGAGACTCCAGACCATTGGATAATTTACGGAATTGTTGAAAATGGTAATGTTTCTGACTTATCATGTAAGACAGCAGTTCATCACAGAAAAGTTGCTAATCACTATTAGAAAATAAGTCTTTGAAATGTCAGATATTAATATAGGCTTACTTGCAGAAAATCAAAATTTAACAGAATTTGATATTACTGAAAATTTTTCTTGTGTAAGATTCTTAGACCAAAATAAAGAAAGATTTGAACTTGAATTTAACCTTGAAAAAGGAACCTCTTTTAATACTTTTTTCATTAGAAGTCATGAGGAACTTTTTATTATTCATCCACCTGAGAAACAATATTTAGATTCGTTTAATAAAGTAATTTCTAGGTTTTGCGATCAATTTAAATTAGATAAAATCAACTTCATTTCTGGTCATATTAATCCCCAAATTATTGAAACTATAAAAAATATAAGTACCCAATTTCAAAACACAACTATTACTTGCTCTAATCCAGGTTATAAACTTATTAGCGAACTTTGGAATCAAAGAAATCCTACCTTAGAAAACTTTATTGAAATTCAATTACCTGAAATAAACATAATCAAAAAAGAACTTAATTTAGAATTAGATAACATTTCACTAGAGTTAATTCCTATTCCAACAGCACGTTGGCCTGGAGGTCTGATAATTTATGAACGTAATCAAGAAATCCTTCTAAGTGAAAAAATTTTTTCTGCTCACATTGCTTCTTCAGATTGGTCTGAAACAAATCGAGTTAGTACAGAAATTGATAGGAAACATTTTTATGATTGCTTAATGGCACCAATGTCTAATCAAGTAATATCAATAACTGATTACATGGTCCCGCTATCGAATATAGCTTAAAAAGCTTCTTAAATGACTACATTAGATGGGGTGAAAATCTCTCAACAAATAATCCTAAGATCGCTCTGATATATGCAAGTGCATATGGAAATACAGCCTCAATAGGCGATGCATTGGCTAAGGGAATAAATAGAACTTCTGTCGAAGTTGAAAGTATAAATTGTGAATTTACACCAAATGATGTACTTATAAAATCTATCAAAAACGCTGATGGATATTTAATAGGATCACCAACACTAGGTGGGCATGCCCCAACTCCAATAGTAAGTGCGCTAGGAACATTATTATCAGAGGGTAATAGAGATAAGCCAGTGGGAATTTTTTTAGAAGAAATAGGAACTCACTTTGGAAGAAAAATTATAAAAAAAGCAAAGAAAAAACCCAGAAAATCAGATACTGGAATGATTACAAGCAAAACGGATCCAAAGCTACAAGCTCTTGGAAGAGTAATTGGTTCACTTTGTGTCCTGACAGCCTCTAAAGGCAAAGATGAGAATAATATTAAAGGAGCTATGCTTGCATCTTGGGTTAGTCAAGCAAGTTTTTCTCCGCCCGGGTTAAGTATTGCAGTAGCAAAAGATAGATCGGTAGAGTCTCTTCTGCAAATAGGAGATTCATTCGCATTAAATATTCTTAGTGAAAAAGATTTTAAAGAACCTTTGAAAAGATTCACAAAGCCCTTTGCACCTGGAGAAGATAGATTTGAAGGAATAAATATTGAATTAACTCCTAATGAACAGATAATCATTCCTGAATCGCTCGCATGGTTAGATGCTTCTGTAAAAGAGAGAATGGAATGTGGAGATCATTGGGTAATTTACGCCGAAGTACTACACGGTAATATACTAAAATCCGATAGTCTAACGGCAGTTCATCACCGCAAAACAGGTGCTAACTATTAAATTTATTTATCTAATTTATGACTGAAACAAAAGATCTAATAATCATTACGGCTAGTTGTGGTAAAAATCTAGAACTTTCTGAAAAATTTCTTGAAAAAAGTAATGAACTGAAAATAAGTTCTGAAATTTTAGATCTTACTACTCTTGATATTCCATTATTTAATCCAAGAATTCACAGCAAAGAAAATATTCCAAATGAAATAGAAGAATTAAAAAAAAAGCTTTTCAAGATTGAAAGGTGGGTGATTTGTGCGCCTGAATATAATGGATCTATACCTCCCATTCTCTCCAACTTCATAGCATGGCTTTCTATTTCGGGAGATGACTTTAGGAATTTATTTAATGGTCAACCGATTGCAATTGCAACATTTTCTGGTGGCATAGGGTTAGAACTGCTGACCTCATTACGCATTCAATTAGTGCATTTAGGAAGTCAAGTATTAGGGAGACAACTTTTGTCCTCATATAGTAAACCTATAGATACAAAAACTATTGAAGATATTATTCAAAGACTTTTACAAATGAAAAAATTAAAAACCTAATAAGATTTCATTATTTTTCATTCCAAATTTTCAAAACTTCTCTAGGAGTATTCTGTGCGAAAGCAACTACAAGTAATTCGCTATTTTCAGAGGGTGTAAAGCAAACGAACCAAGCATGATCTGAGCCACCTTCACCGTCTTCAGCAGTTCCTGTTTTACCTGACACTGGAGGTAAATTTGAAACTCCATAATTAATTGATACTCCTGTACCAGACTCTACTACTTTCCGGAGACCACTTTTTATCAATTGAATATTTTGTGGGTCAATATCAATTGGAATACGTTTTTTATCTAAAAGACTTTCTTCATCTTTTTTAGTCAAATGTGGAGTAACTAAATAACCTCCATTTGCAATAGCAGCATAAGCTCTAGCTATTTGAATAGGAGTAACTTGAACAACAAATTGTCCAATAGACATACTCGCAATATCTTCTGGGACCCATGGAGTTCTTCCTGGTTGCCCCCATCCTCTGCCTTTTTTAGCCCACTCACTACTTGCTACTAATCCTTTATTTTCTTGTTCAGAAATTTCAATTCCAGATAAAGAATTAAAACCAAGTTTTCTAGAAACCTTATGAATTTCATCAACTCCTGCACCATATCCGACTTGATAAAAAAATGTATTACTCGAAACTCTTAAAGCATCTTCATAACCTATTACTCCAAAACCTAAATCATTATGTTCCCTGAAACATTGGCTTCCATAAGTGATACATGGTTTCGTATCTAACATTGTTTCTCTAGGAAATTTTCCACTTTCCAAGCCAGCTAAAGCCGTTACAATTTTCCAAACGCTTCCTGGATCGTAGGCATTTAATGCTCTATTAAATAAAGGTTTTTCAGGAGAATTAAAAAGTGTATTATATTCTTTCTCAGGTTTAAAATCCTTTGAGAAAAAATTTAAATCGAATGTAGGTTTACTTGCCATTGCTCTTATTGCACCATCTCTTGGATCCATTACTATTATGGCTCCAGCTTTTTTATCTTTAAGAACCTCCTCAGCAACTAACTGCAGATTAAGATCGATTGTTAGTTGAATATCATTACCTTGTACTGAAGGTCTTATACCCAATGATCTTTGAAATTTGCCTAATGAATTGACTTCAACCATTTCTCCCCCCCATTCACCTCTTATAAAATCTTCGTAAACATATTC
>LUMR01000267.1_pt1 | contig 16856 bp, 18 predicted proteins | sample 730041 | NCBI WGS metagenome assembly LUMR01 (sample SAMN03860258, study PRJNA289734) | marine metagenome | biome: seawater column; feature: ocean; material: water; isolation source: Red Sea water column Station 12 - depth 10m | place: Saudi Arabia: Red Sea | collected 2011-10-15 | depth 10 m | reverse complement strand
ATACTAAAGTATTTTTAGAAGTCAGAGGTAAAAAACATCCTGCAAGTATTTGCAGCTTACCATTTTATAAAAAAAGTTATGTCAAAGGGGTAAACTAATGAGTGAAGTAAAATATTCAAAAGAGCACGAGTGGATTAAATTAGATGGAGATGTTGCAACAATTGGTATCACAAAACATGCTACAGAGATGTTAGGTGATATAGTTTTTGCAGAACTTCCAGAAAAAGGTTCTAGCGTAGAGAAAGATGGTACAGCTGGTGTTGTAGAGTCAACGAAAGCTGCTAGCGATGTATATACCCCTGTGAGCGGTGAAGTAGTTGATACCAATCAAGCTATAGTAGATGATCCATCAAAGATTAATCAAGACCCAGAGGACTCAGCGTGGTTTTTTAAACTAAAAATAAAAGATCCATCAGAAATGGATACTTTAATGAACAAAGACGATTACGATAAATTTGCAAAGGAGACTTCAGCATAATGTTACCAAATTCAGAAAAAGATTTTTTAAGAAGACATATTGGTCCTTCAAAAGAAGACCAATCAAAAATGTTAAAAGAATTAAATTATAAATCACTAGATGATTTGATTGATAATACTGTTCCAGAAAAAATAAAGTTTAAAGGTGAACTTAATATTGGTGATTCAAATTCAGAGTACGAGGCGTTAAGAAAATTACGAGCAATTTCGAAAAAAAATCAAGTTTACTCAAATTTTATTGGTATGGGTTATTATGGAACCTATACACCCTATGTAATTTTAAGAAATATATTAGAAAATCCAGGTTGGTATACTTCCTATACACCTTATCAGCCTGAGGTAGCTCAAGGAAGACTTGAGATGTTATTAAACTTTCAACAAATGATTGTTGACTTTACAGGGATGGATATTGCTAATGCATCTTTATTAGATGAAGGCACAGCAGCAGCAGAGGCTATGGGTCTAAGTCACAGATTAAATAAAAAAGATAGTAATTTAGTTTTTGTTTCTGAAGATTGTCATCCTCAAACAATAAATGTAATTCAAACAAGAGCTGAACCTATGGGTTTAAAGGTTTTAGTAGGTAAAGAAGATGAAGTTTTAGACCAGCTAAAAGAAGATTTAGTTTGTGGAATTTTACAATATCCTGGAACTTTAGGAGATATTAAAGACCCAAGTGAAGCAATTAGCAAAATTCACAAAAAAAATGGGAAGGCCGTATTAGCTTGTGATCTGTTAGCCTTAGCAAAATTAAAAACACCAAGAGAACTTGGTGCCGACATTGCAGTTGGAAGCTCCCAAAGATTTGGAATTCCAATGGGATATGGAGGTCCACATGCAGCTTTTTTTGCTACAAAAGATGAGTTTAAAAGATCAATGCCCGGAAGAATTGTCGGTGTATCAGTTGATAGACATGGAAATAAAGCATATAGATTATCACTACAAACTAGAGAGCAACATATCAGAAGAGATAAGGCGACGAGTAATATTTGTACTGCCCAAGCTTTATTAGCAATTGTGTCAGCAGCATATGCTATTTATCATGGTCCGGATGGAATTAAAAATATTTCAGAAAGAGTGTCTCAATTAGCAAAAAGTTTTGCTGATAAAATAAAACAATCTGGATACGAGCTTTATTCAAATAATTTTTTTGACACTGTAACGATTATTACTAAAGAAAAGACTGATCAAATTTATAAGAATGCTCTGAACCAGAGAGTTAATATTCGAAAAGTAAATTCTGAAATGCTTGCTGTCTCATTTGATGAGAGAAAAAATGTATATAGAGTAAATCAACTATTAAAAATTTTTAATGCAGCAGAATCAATCAAAAAAGAAGATCCATCGGTAAGTTTACCTAATCTTCCAAAAAATTTATTAAGAACTTCAAAATATTTAGAACATCCAGTTTTTAACTCATATCATTCAGAAACTGAAATGCTTAGATATTTAAAAAGATTAGAAGATAAAGATATAGCATTGAATAGAACTATGATTGCACTTGGTTCTTGTACAATGAAATTAAATGCTGCTGCCGAAATGATCCCAATATCATGGAAAGAATTTGCAGAACCTCATCCATTTGTTCCAATTGAACAAATGGAAGGTTTTAGAGATTTATTTACAGATCTAAAAAATTGGTTGCGTTCTATAACTGGTTTTTCAGGTGTTTCTTTGCAACCTAATGCAGGTGCTCAAGGTGAGTATGCGGGCTTAATGGTTATCAGAAAGTATCATTTAGATAGAGGTGAGGCTAATCGTAATATATGTTTAATTCCAAGTTCAGCACATGGTACTAACCCAGCAAGTGCACAAATGGTTGGAATGAAGGTGGTTGTTGTTAATTGTGATAAAGAGGGAAATGTTGATTTTGATGATTTAAAGAAAAAAGCTGAACAACATTCAGAAAATCTTGGGGCACTAATGGTAACTTATCCATCTACCCATGGAGTATTTGAAGAAAAAATAACTGATATCTGTGAGTTAGTTCACAAACATGGTGGACAAGTGTATATGGATGGAGCAAATTTAAACGCCTTAGTTGGAGTTGCAAAGCCTGGAAATTTTGGTCCAGATGTCTGTCACATTAATTTACATAAAACATTTTGTATTCCTCATGGCGGGGGAGGACCAGGTATGGGACCAATTGCTTGTAAAAGACATTTACAAGTTTATCTACCTAATCATCCAGTGATTAAAGATTGTGGACCAACATCTGGCATTGGAGCAGTCTCGGCAGCTCCTTGGGGTAGTTCAAGTATTCTATCAATCTCTTGGATGTACATTAAAATGATGGGATCAGCAGGGTTAAAGCTTGCTACTGAAGTAGCAATATTAAATGCAAATTATATTGCTCATAGACTTAAAGATCACTTTCCAATTCTGTATAAAGGATCAAATGGAAATGTTGCTCATGAATGTATTATTGATATTAGAAATATTAAATCAGAGACAGGAGTAACCGAAGAAGATATTGCAAAAAGATTAATAGATTATGGGTTTCATGCACCAACTATGTCATGGCCAGTAGCTGGTACAATGATGATAGAGCCAACTGAAAGTGAGGGTTTGTCAGAACTCGATAGATTTTGTGATACTTTAATTAAGATTAAAGAAGAAATTGAAAAAATTAAATCAGGTGAATTTGATAAAATAGACAATCCAATAAAAAATGCTCCTCACACGGACAGCGAACTAGCTTCTGATGATTGGACGCATAAATATTCAAGAGCAGAAGCTGCTTATCCAGCAAAATTCTTAAGAGCTAATAAATTTTGGCCTCCAGTTGCAAGAGTTGATAATGTTTATGGTGACAAGAATATATTCTGTACTTGTCCAAGCATAGATGAATTTAAAGAAGATGCAGCTTAACAATTAATGAAGATTGCTGTTGTCGGCTCAGGCATATCAGGATTAAGCGCTGCATATTACTTATCAAAAAAACATCATGTAGATCTTTTCGAGAAGGAAGATCGTTTCGGTGGTCACTCTCATACTATTGATTTATCGTTTGGTACAAAAAAAATTCCAGTTGATATAGGTTTTATTGTATTTAATTACGCAACTTACCCAAATTTAATAAATTTTTTCGAAGAGAATAATATTGCAATTGAAAAAAGCGATATGTCTTTTTCTGTATCAGTTGAAAAATCTTCATTCGAATATTGCGGTCGAGGATTAAATGGAATTTTTTCAAATAAGACCAATCTGTTTAATCTAAGATTCCTCAAAATGTTTTTTGATATAATAAAGTTTTACAAAAAATGTGATAATATAAAAAAAATTGATCAAGAGACTACACTTGGTGATTATTTGAGAAAGGAAAATCTTTCAAAAGAGTTTATCAACTTTCATTTGATACCGATGGTCTCAGCCATATGGTCAATGCCACCAAGTGCTGCCAGTCAAATGCCGTTAAGATTTTTCTTAAAGTTTTTCCAAAATCATGGTTTATTTAAATTAAAAAATAGACCTCAGTGGTATACTGTATCAAATCGAAGTAGAGCTTATGTTCAAAACATTATTTCAAAAATCAGCGGTGAACATTTCAAAAATTATCCAATCAAAAAAATTAAAACAAAAACAACAGGTATAGATTTATATTATGGGGGAGAAAGTGAATATTTTGGATACGACAAAGTTGTTTTAGCAACACATGCAGATGAAGCTTTATCAATAATTGATAATCCAACCGACCAAGAAAAGAATGTGCTTTCAAATTATAAGTATAAGGAAAATATTGCCTATATTCATACCGATGAACAAGCTATGCCAAAAAATAAAAAAGCTTGGTGTTCATGGAATTCATCAATGAAAAAGGATGACATAGAAAAAAATTCAATTACATATTGGTTAAATTTATTACAAAACCTTAAATGTGATGAAAATATTTTTCTTACCTTAAATCCTTATTTTAAAATTGATGAGAAGAAAATTTTAAAAAAAGTAAGATTTACACATCCATATTTTGATCAATCTGCACTTAATTTTCAAAGTCAGCTTACAAATTTACAAAATAAAAGAAATATTCTTTATTGTGGTAGTTATTTTGGTTACGGTTTTCATGAAGATGGAATAAAATCATCTATTGAAATGCTTAAAACCCTTAATGACTAGTTGTATATATAATGGCGCTGTAATTCACAAAAGATTTAAACCAAAGATACACTTTTTTAAGTACAGGGTATTTTCACTTTTAATTGATCTTTCTGAATTAGAAAAATTAGATAAAACAATTAGTTTTTTTTCATACAATAAATTTAATTTAGTAAGTTTTTTTGATAAAGACCATGGAGATAGAGATGGATCACTCTTAACTGATTGGGTTAAAAAAAATCTTAAACAAAATAATATTAGTAGTGAAAATATTAGAATTAAACTTTTATGTTACCCAAGAATCTTTGGATATGTTTTTAATCCATTAAGTGTTTTTTATGTGTACAATAATAACAATGATTTGATATCCATATTATATGAAGTCAAAAATACTTTTGGTGAGCAACACACTTATGTTTTTAAAGTAAAAAATGACAATTTATTGCAACACAATTGTGAGAAAAAATTTCATGTTTCACCATTCATTGAAATGAATTGTAGTTATTTTTTTAGAATTTTAAAACCTGCAGATAAGATCTCAGTAATCATAGATCAATATCAATTAAACGAAAAAATATTATATGCCTCTCAAGATGGGAAAAGAAAAGATTTTACAACTTCAGAGTTAATTAAATCTTATTTAAAACATCCCCTAATGACGTTTAAAATTATTGCAGCGATACATTTTGAAGCGTTTAAATTATGGACCAAAGGAATAAAGTTTATCCAAAAAAAATTGAAAATAAGAAACAACATATCTTTTGAAAATTAATGTCCTTAAATAGACTTTCAGACAAACTGGTTTTTAACATATTAGCCGGAATAAATGTTGGATATCTAGAAATTACAAATTATCAAGGAGAAGTTTTTAAATTTGGAAATCCTCAGGATAATTTAAAAGCTAAATTGAAAATTAAAAAACCAAATTTTTCTTTTAATCTTATAAAGGGTGGCAGCATTGGTTTTGCTGAGTCTTACATGAGAGGAGAATTTGAAACTGATAATTTATCCAATCTCATTGAAATCACAGCTCGAAATATCAAAATCATATACAAGTTCTCAGGCTTACTCGATTTTCCAATTATAAATTTTTTAAAAGGGATCTTTATAAAAAATACAAAAAATAGAAGTAAAGAAAATATTGCAAAACATTATGACTTAGGAAACGATTTTTTTTCTTTATGGCTTGATGAAACTTTAACTTACTCAAGCGGAATTTTTAGTGAGACCACTAAAGATCTCTCAGATGCACAAAATAACAAATATCAAAAAATGATAGATTTAATAAAACCAAACCATGGCGACAGGGTTTTAGAAATTGGATGTGGCTGGGGTGGTTTTGCAGAATATTTAGGAAAAAAATATGATGTAAAATTAGATTGTATTACTATTTCAAAAAAACAATTCGAATATGCAAAAAGAAGGATTCATAATTGTGGTTTGAATGAAAAAGTAAATATTGAAATAAAAGATTATAGAGATTTAAAGAATAAATATAATTCAATAGCCTCCATAGAAATGATTGAAGCTGTAGGGCAAAATTATTTGGAAAGTTATTTTAAAACTATTAAGAAAAACCTTTCTACAGATGGTAGGGCAGCCATTCAAGCAATTACAATAGATGATAGTTTATTTGATAGATATAAAACGAAACAAGATTTTATTCAAAAATATATTTTTCCAGGAGGATTTTTGCCAAGTAAAAATAGCTTAAACAAATATGTTTCAGACAATGGTTTAACAATAAAGTCTTACGACTCATATGCTGATCATTATGCAAATACATTAGCTATTTGGAAAAATGAATTTAATAGAAAATGGGATCTCATTAAAAAACAAGGTTTTGATTTAACTTTTAAAAGAATGTGGGAGTTTTACCTATCTTATTGTGAGGCTGGATTTAAATCGAAAAATATTGATCTGATACAATTTTCAATTCAAAATAAATAAATAACGGGGGCTTGTGAGCAAAATAATAAACTTAAGATCAATTTTATTGATAATCTCTTTATTCTTAATTACAAACTGCTCAAATAATAGCGATATGAAACCAGAAGATTTTAAAGGTAAAGAACCGAGATTAATCATAGAAAATTACTTGTCAGGCAATGTTAAAGCTTGGGGAGTTCTTCAGAATAGATCTGGAAAAGTTACTAGACAATTTTCAGCAGATTTAGATGGTAAGTGGGATGGTAAGCAATTAATTCTTGATGAAAAATTTAATTGGGATGACGGTGAAGTACAAACTAGACAATGGCAAATTACTAAAATAGACGACAACAATTATGAGGGAACTGCTGGAGACGTAGTTGGTAAAGCCAGGGGATATTCATATGGTCCCGCATTTAAATTTGAGTATGTTTTATTAGTTCCAGTAAAAGGCAAAGAAATTAAGATTACTTTCGATGATTGGATTTTCAAACAGGATGATCGAGTAGCAATTAATAGAGCTACAATGACTAAATTTGGAATTAAAGTCGCTGAATTGACTGTAGTATTTGTAAAAGATTAATCTTTCTTTTGATATTTTGTTAATTTTCCAACTAAACCAAAATAAATCTTACTCGGAAGAAAACTTAAGATTTTCAGTACAATAGTTAATGATTTTGGAAAATGAATTTCAAAAGTTTTTTTATTGACCAAGCCATCATATATTTTTTCAGCCGCATATTCAGTAGTTTTTAAAAAAGGCATTTTAAAATCATTTTTATCAGTCATTGGAGTTTTGATAAAACCTGGAGATACCAAGCACACTCTGACATTTGATCGACCAAAGTCAAAATATAGACTTTCTGCTAAATTATTTAGAGCAGATTTTGAAGGTCCATATCCAGTTGAATTTGGTAAACCTCTATAACCAGCAATTGAGGAAACAATAGTAATTGTTCCACTTTTCTTTTTTTTAAAATATTCTTCAACTGCTTTAATAGTATTTAATGTCCCAAAAAAATTAATTTTAAAAACTTCCTCAATTTGTTCAACATCAATATCTCTTTCTTTTTTTGGATTCCATGTTCCAGTGGAAAAAAAACAAATATCTATATTTTCAAATTTATTCTTAATTTTTTCAAAAACCTCTTTACATTTTGATTTATCAGTCACATCTAATGGAAATGGACTTATATTTTCATGATTGTCTGCAATCTCATCAAGAAGATTCTCACGTCTGGCTGAAATAGCAACATTCCATCCTTCATTAGCAAATTTTATTGCAAGAGCTTTGCCGATTCCAGTACTCCCACCCGTTATCCAAATTGTTTTTTTATTCATAATCTAAAGATGTATAATACTTTAATGCTAAAAAATAAATTTTTATCATTCATACTTTTTTTTATTATCACATTTTCAGCCTCATTTATTGGAAGTTTAGTCACAATTAATTTTAAAGACCCTTGGTATTCTCAATTAGTCAAATCTGATTTTAACCCACCTGATTGGATATTTGCACCTGTTTGGACTACGCTATATCTAATGATGACAGTCGCTATTTGGTTTTTTTGGCATAGTAAAAGTAGAGACATGAACACGATTTATATTTATTTTATTCATATTATATTTAATACAACTTGGAGTATCGTTTTTTTTGGATTACACCAAATTTTTTTAGCTTTAGTTGTTTTGGTAATCTTAATTGGTTTAATAATTACTTTAGTAATTAGATATAAGCGTGTCAATTTTGTGAGTTATTATTTAATGATTCCCTATTTACTTTGGTGTTGCTATGCATTATTTCTGAATATTAACTTACTAATATTAAATTAATGGATGATGTTGTAATAGTTGGTGGTGGAATAATTGGAGCCGCGACTGCTTACTTTTTATCAAAAGAGGGCAGAAAAGTTAAAGTTATAGAAAAAGACCCAACTTACAAAACTGCTTCTTTTCCTTTGTCATTAGGTGGCTTTAGAAGACAATTTTTCCAAAAAGAAAATATTTTATTAGGAAAATTTGCCAGAGAATTTATTTTTCAAATTCCAGATTTATTAAAAACTGAAAAAAATCCAAAACCCACTGCTAGTATGGTGACTAATGGTTATTTATTAATGTTTGGACCTGAGCATGCAGATGAACAATATAAAGCGCTCGAAAATCATAAAGCTTGTGATGCGGGAACAAAAAATATCAAAGGCTCTGAGTTGAATAATTTTTTTCCATATATCAATAGTGAGGGAATTGAAACAGCGACTTTTACTGACAATCAAAGTGAAGGATGGATCGACCCCTTCATGTTTCATAGTGCTCTAAAAAGTAAAGCAATTGATCTTGGCGCAGAATTTGTTAAGGGTGAAGTTAAATCTCTTTCAGAAATTAATGCTAAGACAATTATTTCAGCAGCTGGATGTTGGACTAAAGAGCTTTTAGAAGATATACCTGTTGAACCTCAAAAACATACAGTTTTCAGAGTAAAGTGCCCAAAACATATTCCTGAAATGCCATTAACGGGAGATCTAACAACAGGAGTTTATTGGAGACCTGAAGGTAAAGAATACTTAGCTGGTTCACCAAAATCAGTCTTTGATGCCAAAGATCTTGAACCTGCATGGGATGATTTTGAAGAATTGGTTTGGCCAGCATTAGCTCATAGAATACCGGCTATGGAAGAATTAAAATTAACTGGTGGATGGGGAAAACATCCAAAATTTGAAAATGTTTACTTAGCAACAGGTTTCACAGGAAGAGGATTAATGCAAGCTCCGGGAATTGGTAGAGCATTAACAGAATTGATTACGACGGGTGCTTATCAATCAATTGATATTTCAAATATGGCTGTAGAGAGAGTTTTAGGTAAACAGGCGAGACATGAGCCATATGTTCTTTAATTAAGTTCCACAAAAAGTTTGATAATTTTCATTTGAACTGGATAACATTTGGTATTCACTGATATCTTTTTGATCAGTATAGGGGCTATTTAAGATTTTTAAAAAGTTAAGCAAAGGTTCCAAATTTCCTTGATCTGCATCTCTAAGAGTATTTTCAACTATATGATTTCTTGGAATTAAAAGAGGGTTTGTACTTCTCATCAATTTTTTATGCTTTTCCTTTGAATTATCATGACTTGATGATCTTTCCTGCCACCTTTTTTTCCAGTTGCTAAAATCAGCACCTTCATAAATATTATCTTTTTGAGTTTTAAAGTTCATCAAGTGGCAAAATGTATTTGTGTAATCAACTTTATTTTGATGCATCCAAGTGAGTAAGTCTAAAATTAGGTACTTATCTTTTTTATCCGAACCAATTAAGCCTAGCTTAGCTCTCATCATATTTAACCACTTTTCTTCATATGTTTTTTCAAAAGTGTCAATTATTTCAGTTGCTAATTTTACAGCTGTGTCTTGGTCTTTATCAATCAAAGGTATCAAGCACTCAGCAAATCTTGAAAGATTCCATTTTGTTATAACCGGCTGATTGCAATAAGCATATCTACCTAATTTATCAATTGAACTAAATACAGTTTTTGGATCATAAATATCCATGAAAGCACAGGGTCCGTAGTCAATGGTCTCACCAGCTATACTCATGTTATCTGTATTCATTACACCATGAATAAATCCAACTCTCATCCAATTGACAACTAAATCAATCTGTTTATCTAAAACAACTTTTAAAAGATCTAAGGCTTTATTTTTTGAATTTTCAATTTCTGGGTAATGTCTTTTGACAACATAATCAAATAATGTCTCTAACTCACCTTTTTTATTCCTTGCCGCAATATACTGAAAAGTTCCTACTCTAATATGACTTGATGCTACTCTGGTGAGTATAGCACCTTCTAATGGTGTCTCTCTAATTACATTTTCTCCAGTTTTTGCGACCGCTAGACTTCGCGTTGTTGGTATATTTAAGGCATACATTGCTTCACTTATTAAATATTCTCTAAGCATAGGCCCTAACGCTGCTCTTCCATCTCCATTTCTTGAAAAAGCAGTTTTTCCTGAGCCTTTAAATTGAATATCGTATCTATGATTATTTTTAGACACATGTTCTCCAATTAAAACTGCTCTACCATCACCAAGCATTGTAAAATGACCAAATTGATGACCTGCATAAGCTTGTGCTATTGAATTACTATTTTTTGGCAATTCGTTTCCAGTAAATTTTTTCATAAATTGCTACATTTTCCAAATTCTATTTAAAATCTCTTCTCTTCTACAAGCTTTTTTATATTTTAAATAATTTAAAAAATATACTTGATAATAATCTTGATGACGATCTTCAGCTATATAAAATTTTTCAAATTCTCTTATATAAGTTACAACTTTTTTATTAAATTTTTTTTCTAGTCTTTTAAAATCTTTTTCAATTAAATCTTTTTCCTTTTGATTTGTATAAAAAGCTGCAGATCTGTAGCTATAACCTTTGTCACAAAACTGACCATAGGGATCAAATGGATCTATATTGAGCCAAAAATTTTTAAGTAATTCTTCGAAAGATATTAAACTTGCATCATAAATTACCTCTACAACTTCGAGGTGACCTGTATTTCCATAAGTAACTTCTTCATAGGTTGGATTTTCAGTTTTTCCTCCAGAGTATCCTGAAATCACTTTCTCAACACCTGTTAATTTTTCAAAAGACTCTTCCATGCACCAGAAACAACCACCAGCAAAATATGCTTTACTTTTTTCAGATGCCAATACTGAATTTGTAATTATTAAGTTTAAAAATATAAATAATAAAAATCTCATGACTAAAAATTTATACAAAAATTGGGAATTGAGTCTAGATTATTAAAGGTAGCTACTTTTAAGTAGCATACCTTTAATAATTAAAAGAATGATTTATTTTTTCTTATATTTAGCTGCCTCTTCAGAACCACCTGTGGCAGATCCTTTACTATATGAGTGAGCACCCATTCCAGCCAATTGTCCATCTTTGACGATAAGATATTGATCTCTAATTTCTTTTCCTTCAAAGAAACATTCTAAGATTTCTCTTACACCATCAGCATATCTTGTTTGAGCTGACAAAGATGTTCCAGAAGTATGAGGTGTCATTCCATGGTTAGGCATTGTTCTCCATACATGATCATTTGGAGCTGGTTGTGGAAACCAAACATCTCCAGCGTAACCACTTAGTTGACCACTCTTCAATGCTTTTGCAATAGCATCACGATTACAAATTTTACCTCTTGCAGTGTTTACAATATAAGCACCTTTTTTCATTTTGCTTATCATTGCATCGTCAAATAAGTTCTCAGTCTCAGGATGGAGAGGACAATTTATAGTCACGACATCACAAACTTTAACCATAGACTCTACTGACTCATGAAATGTTAAGTTTAATTCTTTTTCAACACTATCTGGTAATTTATGTCTATCAAAATAATGTAAGTGTACATCAAATGGTTTCATTTTTCTTAATGCATCTAAACCGATACGGCCAGCAGCAACAGTTCCAATGTGCATACCTTCAACATCATAAGATCTTTGCACAGCATCTGCTATGTTCCATCCACCTTCATTAACAATTCTATGTTGGTTGTGATAGTCTCTCACCATTGATACAATCATCATTACAATGTGTTCAGCAACAGATCTTGAATTACAAAAAGTTACTTCAACTACATCAATTTTGTTATCCATAGCTGCTTGTAAATCTACGTGATCAGAGCCAATTCCAGCTGTAATAGCCATTTTCAAGTTTTTTGCTTTAGCAATTCTCTCTTTAGTTAAGTAGTATGGAAAAAAGGGTTGAGAAATAACTATATCAGCGTCAACGATATGCTTATCAGCCTCGCATCCATCTCCGTCTTTACTATTAGTAACTACTAACTCATGTCCATTACTTTCTAAAAATTTTCTTAATCCTAATTCTCCTGAAACACATCCTAACAATTCTCCAGGATTAAAATCTCTTCCTTTTGGTGAAGGTAAGGTCATCCCATCTGGATATTTTTCTAGTTTAGGAAGATCTTTAAGTGGATATGACTTAGGCATTCCTCCTTTTGGATCATCATATAATACACATAATATTTTCATTTATTCTCCTGCGTTACTTTCGATCATTAATTTATTTTGAGACATCTAACATTATTTTAATGTCGCTAGCAAACAAATTATTTTGTTTTTGGATAACTCTTTTTAAGTATAAATTTATTAATTATAATAGCAAAAACCAGAATAATTATTGATCCTGAAATTATTGGGCTTAACAAATAGTCTAGTGAGACACTGCCCATAATAACTATAATTGGATTTCCACCTGCAGGTGGATGAGTTACATTTAACAATATCATTAGACCCACTCCAAAACCAACTGCTAATGGTATAATTATAAATAATGGCAAAGGAATTAAATATAAAAAAAACATTCCCACTGTTGCAGTTACTAGATGCCCAAAAAAAACATTTTTGGGTTGGGCAAAGGGGCTTTCGGGATATCCATACAACAGAACCATTGATGATCCAAAAGATGCAATAAGAAAAATTCCAAATTCAGTTTTGTAAGTTAATAAAGTTAAAATACCTATAGTGATAATTGAAAATAATCCTGCGATAAAAGATTGTTTTAAATTACCCATGAGATTATTTTGATACTATTTTTTTTATTGTTTTAAAAGGTAATAAAATACATTCTTTACGAGATAGATTTTTATCATTAAATATTTTATTAAGTGATTTCCATTTTTTTTCAATATTTTCAACGTTTCCCTCAAAATAATGTTTTGCATCGTCGCACAATTCATTAATTTTAGACTTATTTTCATTCATTGAAATTTTTGAAAGTAAGCTTGCTGAGGCTTGACAATAAACGCAGGACTTACCTTGATAACCAAAGTCAACAATTTTATTTTTTTTGATAACTAAATCTATTTGCATCTCATCACCGCACATTGAATTTTTCAATTTTGAGTGGTGTGTATAGTTTTTGATACTTTTGTTGTTGTTGGTATCAGAGGCTATTTTAAGAATATCCAAATTCATATTAATTTATTATATTAGTGCTAATACTTTGTATAACAATTTAATTTATGTTGTAGTGCTAATCAATTAGATCTAAATAGTCGATTATGGTTGAACTTAGAAATGAAAAAATAGCTGTACCGGTCGTTTTATTTGCAGGGATACTTTGGTCGTTTGGCCCTCTAGTAGTGAGATATATGAATGATCCTCATATGGTTCCTTGGCAATATATTTTTGGTAGAGGTTTAACTATTTTTATTATTTTAAATTTATATTTATATTTCGAAGAGGGAATAAATTTTTACAAAAATTACAAAAAAGTAGGTAAATCAGGATTAGTTGGTGAGGTTTTGTTTTTGGACTTACATCATCAATTGGATTTTCAATTTTTTCAGTCACTTTAAGATGGAGAAAAGAAACTCCAAAATTTACAACAGTCGCTGTTGCGGGTTTATTTTGTTTTATAACTGCTACGATTATGATTTTGGTTAATAAACAACCTTTTTTTGCTACAAGCTATAATAGTGCAATGTTTTCTCTCCATGGAGTATTAGTGTGTTTAGGTCTTATTTTATATTCTATAGGATCTAAAGCAATCCAAGCTGCGGAGTTAACATTATTGTCTCTGACGGAGGTTATTGGAGGAATTTTTTGGGTATGGTTACCATTGTTTGGGATTAATGAAATTCCATCTACTAATACAATAGTGGGTGGCTTCTTTCTTTTTGTTTCACTTATTTACTATAGCCTTATAATGAGATGGAATAAGAGATATATAGCTCTTAATTAAATTCATAAAATTTATGGAAAGGCCTGATTTTTTTACTTTAAAGAATGGTGAAAAGGCTAAACTACCTTTTTCTAATGAAGAATATAATCAAAGGTTAAATAAATTAAGATCTATAATGGATAAAGATAATCTTGATATGATTATTTTAACCTCAATGCATAATATAGCTTACTACTCTGGTTTTATTTATTGCTCTTTTGGTAGACCATACGGATGTATCATTACTGAAAACAAAATTGTAACTATTTCAGCTAATATTGATGCAAGTCAGCCCTGGAGGAGATCACATTGTGAAAATATTATTTATACTGATTGGAAAAAAGACAATTTTTTAAAAGCGATAACCTCAATAATTGATGAGAATAAAATACCTAAAAATATTGGAATTGAAAATGATCATATTACTTTAGAAATGAATGAAAAAATTCAATCAATTTTTTCAGCCTCTGCTTTTACAGATATTTCAAAAAAACTGATGAAGTTAAGAATGATAAAATCTAAAGAAGAAATAGAAATTATAAAAAATGGGGCAAGAATTGCTGATATTGGGGGAGAAGAAATTGTTAAAAATATTAAAGAAGGAGCAACAGAGTTAGAAATTGCAATAACTGGAAGAGATAAAATGGAAAAAGAAATAGCCAAAACATATCCAGATGCTGAATACATGGATACTTGGGTATGGTTTCAATCAGGTATCAATACAGATGGTGCACATAATCCAAAAACAAATCGCAAATTAGTAAATGGTGATATTTTATCCTTAAACACTTTTCCAATGATTTCTGGATATTATACTGCTTTAGAGAGGACTTTATTTCTAGATAATGTAAATGATGAATCTTTAAAAGCATGGGAGGCAAATGTGAAGGTTCACAAAAGGGGGCTTGAGTTAATAAAACCTGGAGTAAAATGTTCTGACATATGTAATGAATTAAATGAACTTTTTGCTGAACTAGGATATTTGCAATACAGAACTTTTGGGTATGGACATTCATTTGGAGTATTGTCCCATTTTTATGGAAGGGAAGCGGGTCTTGAATTGAGAGAGGATATTGACACTATTCTTGAGGAAAATATGGTTATTTCAATGGAGCCTATGATACTTATTCCAGAAGGAAATCCTGGTGCAGGAGGGTATAGAGAGCATGATATTTTGGTAATAGGAAAGAATAGTGCAGAAAATATTACGAAGTTTCCATTTGGTCCTGAGCATAATGTTATAAAAGGTTAAAATGAAAAAAGGAAAAAGGATTGTAAATAGTTGGAATGAGTGGGATCCTTTAAAGCATGTTATTGTTGGAAGGGCCGACGGCACATGTATACCCGCACCAGAGCCTGCTTTAGATGCAAAAGTTCCTGAAGACTCAGATATGAGAGGGAAATTTGGTCCTAGAACAAAAGACACTGTAGATAAAGCAAATCAGTTACTTGATGATTTCTCAAATATTTTGGTTAAAAGAGGTATTAAAGTTGATAGACCAACACCTTTAAATTTTAATCAAAAAACTTCAACACCTGATTGGGAATCTGAAACTATGTTTGGCTGCATGCCTCCTAGAGATGTTTTATTAACAGTTGGAAATGAAATTTTAGAGGCAACTATGAGTTATAGATGTAGATGGTTTGAGTATCTTTGTTATCGTCCGCTTCTTAAAGAATATTACGATTTAGATCCAAACATGAGACATGAATCAGCGCCAAAGCCAAGATTAACAGATGCAGATTATAGAAAAGATTATTTATCTGACAAAATCGGAATTCAAAAAAGATTAAAATGGACTGAAGATAAATTTTTCGTAACAACTGAAGAAGAACCTTTGTTCGATGCAGCTGATGTTTTGAGATTTGGTAAAGACTTAGTGGTGCAACATGGTTTTACGACAAATCTTAAAGGAATTGATTGGTTAAAAAGACATTATAAAAATCATCGAGTTCATGCAGTAAACTTTCCTGGTGATCCATACCCAATTCATATAGATGCAACCTTCACACCAATAAAAGAAGGATTGATTATTAACAATCCTCAAAGAAGATTACCTAAAGAACAAAGAAAATTATTTGAAAATAATGGTTGGGAAATTATAGATGCTGCACAACCTGCTCACAACGAACCACCACCACTTTGTTACTCATCTGTTTGGCTTTCTATGAATGTTTTGGTAATAGATCCAAAGACAGTTTGTGTAGAAAAAAGTGAAAAATATCAAGCAGAGCAACTCGATAAACTTGGTATGGAAGTAATTCCAGTAGATTTAAGAGACGCCTATGCTTTTGGCGGCGGTCTTCATTGTTGTACTGCTGATGTTTATAGAGAAAGTGAATTTAAAGATTATTTTCCTAAACAATAAAAAAAATATAATTTAATTAGCTAGGATTTTTTTTTAAAAAATCAATATATTGTAAAACTTCATTGAATTTATCATCTGGAATATCTTTATAACTTGCATTGAATTTATTTTTTATACAAATTGCTACATGGGCATAAGGATTTCTTCCTTTAGGATGATTAGGATGATCAGGTAATTGACCTACCAAATAATCGCCAGCTTCCTGAATAATTTTCCAGAGTTTACTTGCGTTTTCTTTGTTCA
>LUMR01000330.1_pt1 | contig 17101 bp, 17 predicted proteins | sample 730041 | NCBI WGS metagenome assembly LUMR01 (sample SAMN03860258, study PRJNA289734) | marine metagenome | biome: seawater column; feature: ocean; material: water; isolation source: Red Sea water column Station 12 - depth 10m | place: Saudi Arabia: Red Sea | collected 2011-10-15 | depth 10 m | reverse complement strand
GTTTCTATAGAGTCAGCTATGACTTCTCTTGAAACGAGGGAATATTTCATGCCCTCCGTACCCATAGAAATTCCATCAGAGACAGTAATTGTGTTAAATGTTACAGCCTTACATCCTGAATTATTGACTGAATCTTCAACAATTTCTGCAAGGGAGTTTAGATGCATATTGCATGGAGTTACACTTGCTCCTAGCGAAGCAATCCCAACAATGGATTTCTCAAAATCCTCATCCGTGAAACCTGCTCCTCGTAACATTGATCTTGATGCTGCCTGCTGAGGGCCGTCATGCAATATTTTTGAATACTTCCTATTTGTCATCTTAATTTGATGAATATTTGAGTGCTGCTCTTAAAAGTTTTTGAGTATATTCCTGTTGAGGATTTTCAAAAACCTCATCAGCCTTACCAAACTCTACTAGCTTTCCCTCACTCATAACAAAAATCTGATCACACATAGACCTTATTACTTTCAGATCATGGCTAATAAATAAATATGTTAATTTATATTTGTCTTGCAATCTTTTTAAAACATCTATTACTTGAATCTGAATAGATCTATCAAGCGCTGAAGTTGGCTCATCAAGGATCATGAATTTCGGGTTTAAGATTATTGATCTAGCAATTGCGATTCTTTGTCTTTGGCCACCTGAGAATTCATGTGGATACTTAAAAATGAGGCTATCATCTAATCCAACATCTTTCATTACATTTGATATTTTTTCTATCTTCTCTTCACTGGAAAAATCAAAATGTATATCCAAGCCTTCTCCTATGATTTCGCCAACTGTCATTCTTGGCGACAGGGACCCATATGGATCTTGAAAAACTATTTGAATGTCTTTTTTTAATAATTTCTTTTCAACTGAGCTGAGATCTTTAATTGATTTACCATTAAATTTAATTGATCCTTCAAAATCAAGAAGATTTATAATCGCTTTTCCTAGTGTTGATTTACCAGAACCTGACTCTCCAACCACACCAACTGTTGAATTTCTTGGAATTTTTAAAGAAATATCAGAAACCGCACAAAATCTATCAGTTTTAAATAGCTTTTTTGATGGTATTTTGTAAAAAACACTTAGGTTTGAAATATCTAAAATATTATCCTCTGAAACAAGTAAATGATCTTTTTCTTTGGGCTCTGATTTTAATAGCTTGATGGTATATTCATGTTTTGGATTAGAGAAAATTTCCGTTGTTACGCCTTGTTCAACAATTTTTCCCTCTTTCATAACGCAAACCCTGTCACTAAACTTCTCAACTAATCCTAAATCATGAGTTATAAATAAAATTGACATTCCAAGCTTCTCTTTAAGCCTATTCATTAAATCAAGAATTTGGGCTTGAATAGTTACGTCCAGGGCTGTTGTTGGTTCATCAGCAATTAAAAGCTCAGGATCATTTATTAGTGACATTGCAATCATTATTCTTTGACGCTGCCCTCCAGAGAGTTCATGAGGATAGGATTTATATCTTCTTTCTAGGTCAGGAATCTCAACAAGCTCCATCAACTCTTTTGCTTTTTTTTCTGCATCTTTTTTTGAAACATCTTCATGACTTAAAATGGATTCGGTAATTTGATTGCCTACTCTGTGATAAGGGTTAAGGGATGTCATTGGTTCCTGGAAAATCATAGATATTTTCTTACCGCGAATTGATTGAAGTTGTTTGTTAGACATTTCCAATATTTCAGAATGATTAAATTTAATAGATGAGTCCTTACTAAAAATTGTTTTACCCTCAGGCAAAAGTTGCAATATTGACATCGCTGAGACTGACTTTCCTGATCCTGATTCTCCAACCAGCGCCATAGTCTCATTTTTATTTATTTCAAAAGAAGCATCTTCTACAGCAGTAAAAATAGAGTCTCTTACTTTAAATCCAACGGTGAGATTTTTTACTTCTAATAAATTACTCATATATTTCTTTTTATTTCTCTTAAAATATCTATTGTTGCTAATTTAGCTGTCTTTAATCTAGTTATGTTGATGAAGCCATGGAACAAACTTGGGTAATGAATTTGTTTTACATTGTTGCCCATGTCATTCAATTTTGCTGCATATGCTTCTGCTTCATCGCATAGTGGATCAAAACCGGCGGTAATTATAACTGTTTTGGTATCAAATTTATTATTATTATCAATTTTCAGCAGATCAAACCTTGAATCTAAGTTATTTGCTTCTTCTGCCCTAAAATAATGCCAGAACCACTTCATCTGCTCCTTTGTCAGTAAGAAATTCTCACCAAGCCTTTCTAGAGAAGGAAAATCTAATGATGGAGACACCATCGGATAAATTAAGACCTGCAAAAAAGGTAGTCCTTCATCTCTAGCTTTAAGGTCATGCAATAAGGATGCAGCTAAGTGAGCCCCAGCGCTATCTCCACAAATAATTATTTGCTCTTTTCTATAGCCATGATTTATTAACCAATCAAAAGCTATGTTGGCCTCTTCAAGAGCTTTTGGGAATTTATTTTCTGGAGAGAGGCTATACTCTAATGAAAAAATATTAGAATCCAGCTCTTCGCACATTAGAGATACAACTGGGTTATAAACATCTATATTAGAAATTGCATAACCGCCGCCATGGAAAAATAAAACTGCTTTATCAGACATTTGTGATTCAAGTGAATATTGTCTAAGAACCAGATTATTCTTTTTATCGATAATATGATCTTCCTTATTAATTGTCTTTTTAGGGAGATGGTTGTTATTAATTTTCATTCGAAAATTAGACATCTTTACACGCATGTCATTTGAAAAATCAGCCATATCTAAAGCTAATCCAAACTTTGTAATGAACCAAGATATAAACGAGATATAGATCATAGATTGATAATCAAAAACCTCATTCTTGTATGTAATCTCTTTTCTAAGTGTTAGTACTTTTAGAGCCCAGTTAGGTAAAATAAAGAAAATACTTAAGAGAAAGTTAATAAAAAAATGTTTCATTTTGTTCTGTTGCGCAATAAAAAATCTCTGATCTCATTATACGCAATCTTGATATCCATGTTTTCAAATAATATTTTAGCTTTAAATCAAATAGGTTTAGGTAATGAGATCCTTGATCCCGAAGATGCTTTTAAGATGACGGTCACTGAAATTGACGATTCTCTTTTAATAAATTGGGAAATAGAAAAAACTTATTATTTGTATGAAAACTCAATAAAGGTTACTCATAAAAATCGGTCGGTTGAATTTGAGCTTATTGGTGATCCAGTTGTTCATAAAGACGAATTTCTAGGAGAAACTGTGATATATAGGAATAGCCTTGATTTAGAGATATTAGATCAATTAGAACAAAATCTGATGAATTATGAAGTAGTCTTTCAAGGATGTGCTGAAAAAAGGTTCTGTTATACACCAATAAAAGTCAAGTTATCATCTTTATAAGTCCTGCAATAATCTTTTAATTTCCACGAAAAAGCATATAAAATCGACTGATGGAAATCCTTTTAATAAATGGGCCTAACTTAAATCTTCTTGGAAATAGAGAAAATTCTATTTATGGCAATGATACATTGGAAGATATTGAGAAAAACCTCTCTGAGATTTGTAAAGAAAATGGTGTTTCTTTCGCTTCCTTTCAAAGCAATGCTGAACATGAAATTGTTGAAAAAATTCATGCATCTAAGGAAGATAATGTTTCAAAGATTCTTATCAATCCAGGTGCATTTACACATACAAGTATTTCAATACGAGATGCTCTTATTGGCGTAGGCATTCCGTTTTATGAGATCCATATTTCAAATATATTTGCCAGAGAAGAATTTAGACATAAATCATATTTTTCTGACATTGCAGAGGGTGTTGTTTTTATGAGTATGGATATAAGAAAAATTAAAAAGTTAATCGAAATGCTTCAAGAATCAGACCTTACAGAAATTGAGGTTACTGAGGGCGAGGAAGCTGTGAGGATTTCCAGAAAGTCTTCAAATGATATTGTGGTTGAGAAGCCAACTTCAGAAAGAAAAGTTGAGTCGATTGTTAGCACTGAAACCAAAGAAACTACCGTATCTGGTTCAAAAACTATTACATCTCCAATTGTTGGAACTTTCTATAGAAGACCGGCACCAGATAAAGATCCGTATGTAAAAGTAGGTGATGTTATCGATGCTGGACAAATTGTTTGCATTGTAGAAGCAATGAAAATGATGAATGAAATTAAATCTGAATTTAGCGGAAAAATAGTTTCAATTGAAGTTGAAGATGGCGAGCCAGTTCAGTTTTCTCAAGATTTAATTACCCTAGAGTAAATGTCAAAAAAAGTTCTAATTGCCAATAGAGGAGAAATCTCTTTACGTGCCATAAGGGCATGCAAAGAGCTAGGTTTAAAAACCGTCTGTATTTATTCTGAAGGAGATAAAGAGCTAAAAAGCCTGAGATTCTCAGACGAATCAGTTTGTGTTGGCCCCGCTGATCCAACTAAAAGCTATCTTGATGCACCCACTATTTTATCAGCAGCAGATGTTACAGGTTCAGATGCAATATATCCTGGGTATGGATTTCTAGCTGAAGATCACTCTTTCGCTGAGCAATGTAATCTTAGTGGATTCAAGTTTATCGGTCCAAGCTCAGAAACTATAAGACAGATGGGAGACAAAATAACTGCAAAATCTATAGTTACAAAATATGGTATTGATGGAGTTCCTGGTTTTGATAATGAACTACCTGATAATGAGCAAGAAATTTTAAAAATAGCTGATGAAATTGGATATCCACTTATAGTGAAGGCAACAGCTGGTGGTGGTGGGAGAGGAATGAAAATTGTGAGGAGCTCAAAGGAGCTAATTAATTCAGTACAAATTGCAAAGCAAGAAGCGCTTAATGGATTTGGTAATGATATTGTTTATTTTGAGAAATTTATTGAAAATCCTAGGCATATTGAGATACAAGTAGTTGGAGATGGAAAAGGTAATGCTATTCATTTAGGGACCAGAGATTGCTCAATCCAAAGAAGGCATCAAAAATTAATCGAGGAGGCTCCTGCAAGAGATGTAAACAAAAAGAAGCTTGATGAAGTCTTAAAAAACTGCGTAAATCTATGTAAAGACCTCAACTATGAAGGTGTTGGTACTCTAGAGTTTCTCTATGAGAAAGAATGTTTTTACTTCCTTGAAATGAATACTCGGATTCAGGTGGAGCATCCTGTAACAGAAATGATCACTGGATTTGATTTAGTGAAGGCTCAGCTTAGAATAGCATTAGGCTTGCCAATGACTTTAAATCAAAGTGATATAAATTTCAGAGGGCATGCAATTGAGTGCAGAATTAATGCAGAAGACTCTGTTAATTTCATTCCAAATCCTGGAAAGATAACTCGGATGCACATACCTGGTGGATTTGGTATTCGTTATGACTCACATATTTATAATGGCTATGAAGTTCCACCCTACTATGACTCAATGTTGGCAAAAATAATTTCTCTTGCCGGCTCAAGAAAGTCAGCTATTAAAAGAATGTTAAGTGCTCTTGATGAGTTTTTTATTGAGGGAATACAGACAACTCATCAATTCCATCAAAAAATGCTTAAAGATGAGAAATTCATTAAAAATCAACATACAATCAACTATCTTGAAAATGAGTTTCTAAAAAATGCTTGAAGAACAATATAATCCAGAAAAAATTGAATCAAGTATTCAGTCTGAATGGGAAAAGATAAATAAATATAAGTCTACTCCAGATGATAGAGAGAAGTATTATTGCTTGTCTATGTTCCCTTATCCCTCTGGAAAACTTCACATGGGGCATGTGAGGAACTATACGATTGGCGACGTTATTTCTAGATATAAAAGAATGAGAGGATTCAATGTCTTCCAGCCTATGGGCTGGGATGCCTTTGGACTGCCTGCTGAAAATGCAGCTATTCAAAATAAAGTTGATCCACAAAGTTGGACTGAGCAAAACATAGAGAATATGAAGTTACAACTTAAAAGACTTGGATTTAGCTATGACTGGTCGAAGGAGCTTAAAACCTGTGATCCAAACTATTATAAGTGGGAGCAAGAAATTTTTAGTCTTCTTCATAAGCAAGGTCTAGTTTATAGAAAGAAATCTCTAGTTAATTGGGATCCAGTTGATGAGACAGTGCTTGCAAATGAGCAAGTTATAGATGGTAAAGGATGGAGATCGGGAGCAACTGTAGAGTTAAAAGAAATTGATCAATGGTTTTTAAAAATTACAGATTATGCTGATGAGCTTCTTACCTCTATAGAAAATCTTGATTGGCCAGAAAATGTGAAATCAATGCAAAAAAATTGGATTGGTAAATCTTTTGGATCAGAGATAAGTTTTCCTCTTCCTGATGGAGAAGAGCTAACTGCTTTTACAACAAGAATTGATACTATTTATGGAGTTACATACCTTGCGATATCACCAAATCATCCAATTTCACAAAATTTAGCGAATCAAGATCCTGAGATTGATGGCTTTGTTAAAAAATGCAATGAAACAAAGATGGCTGAAGCAGATATGGCCAAGGCTGATAAGTTGGGCTTAAAAACGAATTTAAAAGTTAAACATCCTTTTACAGGAATTGATCTTGATGTCTGGATTGCCAATTATGTCCTAATGGATTATGGAACAGGAGTAGTGATGGGAGTCCCGGCTCATGACGAAAGGGATCATGAGTTTGCTCTCAAATATAATATAGATATCAAGCAAGTCATAAAAGCTGATGAGGTGCCCTCCTCTGAAAAAGGTGAGCTCATTAACTCTGAGAAATTTAACGGTCTGACTTCAGAAAATGCAATCCAAGATATCAATAGCTTCCTTGAAAAAGAAAAAATAGGTAAAGGCATTGAGAATTTTCGATTACGTGACTGGGGCGTCAGCAGACAAAGATTTTGGGGATGTCCTATACCAGTAGTCTATAAAAATGATGAGCCTGTTTTTTTAGAGAAAACAGACCTGCCTGTTGAGTTACCAAAAATAAAAGATGGAGAGTCCCCGAAACCACTTAGTCAAAATAAAGATTTTTTTGATATTGGTCCGAATGAATCAAGAGAAGTTGATACATTTGATACTTTTGTAGACTCATCCTGGTATTACGCAAGATTTACAGCAGCAGATAATAATAATAAAGCTCTAGACGAAAATTCAGCATACTGGCTTCCAGTTGATCTTTATATTGGCGGTATTGAACATGCTATCTTGCATCTTCTTTATTCAAGGTTTTTCCATAAAGCTATGAGAGATATTGGCTTAGTAGAGGGTGACGAGCCTTTTAAAAAATTACTTACTCAAGGAATGGTTCTTAAGGATGGGTCTAAGATGTCAAAGTCAAAAGGCAACACGGTTGACCCACAACAATATATTGATAAGTATGGTGCAGACACGATACGTCTTTACATGATGTTTACTGCTCCTCCTGAACAAAGTTTAGAGTGGTCTGAAACTGCTGTAGAAGGAGCTTTTAGATTCTTAAAAAAACTTTGGAGTTTTACCCATGATAAGAAGTTTAAAAAAGTAAAGATACAAGGTGAGTTAGATAAAAGTCAGAAAGACTTTAGAAGAAAAATTCATTTAACTATCAAAAAAGTTACTGATGACTATGAAAATAGATATGCTTTTAATACAGTAATTGCAGCTTGTATGGAGCTTTTAAATTCAATACCAGATCAGATTAAAGGTGAAATATCATCTGAAAATGATCAATTCTGCCTCAATGAATTCATCGCATCAACCCTGCAAATGCTTTATCCGATAGCACCGCATATATGTGAAACTCTATGGAATAACTTTTTTGAGAATAGCTCAGAAATTGAGGACAGCTGGCCGACTTTTGATGAAGATCTAATGGTAACTGATACATTTGAGTTAGTTGTCCAAATTAATGGAAAAGTCAGAGGAAAAATAGAAATATCATCAAACTTAGAACAAGACGAAATCGAAAGTGTTGCTAAGTCTATTAAAAATGTGGATGATTTACTTGGCGATAAGGAAATCAAGAAATGTATCTATGTAAAAGAAAAGCTAATAAATTTCGTAATCTAGCAACTCTAATTTTCCTCAATATAGCAATTCTTGGCTGCTCATTTAGTCCAGTTAATTCTGACTCTGAAATTATTGTAAATAAAATTAAGTTTGATCTATCTGTGCCTATAAAAATAAAAAATAATCTAAATATTTTTGTCAAAGAAAATGAGGCTTCGTCAACAGAAGTAAATATTATAGGGTTCGAATTCAAAGAAAATAATTTTTATGGTGGTGAAAATCTAGGTTCCCTTGAAAGTGAGGTTGTTGGAAGTATTCAGGTATACATCCTTAATGACGAAGAGCATTCTAAAAGGATTAGTTCTTCAAAAAGATTTAATACTCAAAGCCTTAATCCTCTGGCACAAAAAGAATTAGTAAAATTAATGCGTGTTGAAATTATTGAGGATTTAAATAAAAAAATAGTCCTTTATTTAGAGACTCATGAAGATAAGTAGTCTCAACTTCAAAAATAATCTAAGAGGAAGCGCTGTGCTTAGCCTCGTTCATGGAAAAGAGATGATACTAAAGAATGAGGTAAAGGACTTTTTAACAAAAGATTTTGCTGACCAAGGCTATGATGAAACAATAATCTTTGAGGCTAATGAATCAGATGGTCTTTTGTCAGCAATTCAAAACAATCTTGGAGGTGGTTTATTTGGGTCACAGATAATAATTAAGGTAGTTCATAGTGAAGGAAGGTTTCCAAAGGCTCTTTCTGAAACATTAGAAAAGATTGATTTAGATAACATGAATAATATTAAGATTATTATTGATAGTATTTCTGAATCTATAAGCCCGAACACAAAATGGATCAAAGATAATAAAGAATTTATACAAATCGTTGAATGCACAAAATTAAAACCACTTGATGAAAAGAAATGGTTACGAGAAAAGCTAAACTTTCTTGATAAAAACGATGCAGATAGGGTTGCAAAGCATTTAAAAACTCCATAAGTAGTTCAATCCATACTGCTTATGAGCTGGAAGATTGTTTATTGAATTTAGATGAAAAGAAATCAATTAAAATCCTTAGGCAAATTAAACACAATGATCCAAACTCTCTTGCACTAGTGATATGGGTTTTAGATAAGTTAATAAGTACGTCTCTTATGGCAAAGAAAAGCTCTTCGCCAAAAAGATATCTTGAAAATACAAAAATGTGGAACTCAAAGATAAGTCTCTACTTATCTTTTATAAAAAAAATGGAGTCTAATCTATTAAATCTAAGTAAAGATATTTTTGAGATTGAGAAAACTTTTAAGGGTATTAAAAGACTTGATGCATGGAAGGAAGTTGAGAGACTAATAATTAGAATTTGTACTAGCTAAAATACCTTTTTACAAATGCATTTTTACAAATCTCAAGTAATTCACACTCAGTATTAATTTTAGTTTCAAGATTTACTATTTCCTCAACGCCTAAAATTCCTTTTGTGGTGCTGGTAAACCAAATTGATGAGGCCTCCTTTAAATCATCTATGCTATAAGATCCTTCTTCAAAATTTAGCTTCTTATCTTTAATTATTTTAATAACCTGATGTCGCGTTATACCTGGCAAAATGTTGGGGGATAGTTCCGGTGTAAAAATAGTTTTATTTTTAACAAAAAATATGTTGCTTGCTCCACCCTCAGTTAGCTCACCATTTTTATGCATTAATATTTCATTACAACCAACACTTTTGGCATCATTCATTTGAAGCACATTACCAAGCAATGAGGTTGATTTAATATCACATCTCTGCCAACGGATATCATCAACCAACATGACCTTTAAGGGTGATTGATTAAAAAAAGAAAATTCTTCAATAAAGCCAAACCTTTCACAATCACTTTCCTCGGCGAAGTGAGATCTTATAGAATCAACTCCTCTTGAAACTTGGTAATAAATATATCCATCTTCAAATTTGGATTCATTTAAAAGTTTTACTATTTCAGTTTTGCACTCCTCAATAGAACAAGATATTTTAGTTTCATTGAGGCTGTGTTTGAGACGATCAAGATGTGTTTCAAAATCAATAAACTTTTTCTTATAAAAAGAAATAACTTCGTAAACGCTATCTGAAAAAAGGAACGCTCTCGACATCGGAGAGACTTTAATATTTTCTATTGAATCAACTTTACCGTTGTAAGATGCTAATTTAGGCATCACCTAGGCCAAATAAACCTCTAAACCACAATACTAAGCTTGCCCACAATCTGCCAAAGAATCCTTTTGCTTCAACATCATTTAAAGCAACCAAATTTTCGGTATGTAAAGTTTTTTCTCCATCTTTAATTACCAATGTCCCAAGAGTTTGTCCTTCTTTAATTGGAGCTCTTAAATTGTTTTGAAAGTCATAGCTAATTGTGATGTTTTTAAAAGTAGTTCTAGGAAGAGTTAACTTAATATTATTTTCAGAGCCTAGCGAAACCAGATTGTTTTTACCACCCCATACATCAACATCTTTGAGAGCATTATCTTTTTTAATTACTTCTTGGGTTGAATAAAATCTAAACCCATATTCAAGCAATCTTTGAGTATCATTAAAGCGCTCTTTATCAGATTTAGCACCTGCCACAACAGCTATTAGCCTCATGTCATTTCTCTTTGCAGAGCTTATTAGGCAATATCCAGCAGATTCTGTATGCCCTGTCTTTACCCCATCAGAGGAATTGTCTTTCCAAAGAAGTCGGTTTCTATTTGGCTGCCTTATGTTGTTGAAGGTGTAATATTTTTCTTTATATAAACTATATATTTCTGGAAAATTATTTATTAACAAACTTGTCATTGTTGCTAAATCCTTAGCGCTAGAAAAATGATTTCCATCCGGTAGTCCAGTAGAATTTTGAAATAAAGTGTTTGATAAGCCCATTGATGCAGCATATGAATTCATCAAATCTACAAATCCATCCTCAGTGCCTCCAACATATTCAGCTAATGCCACTGTCGCATCATTACCTGACTGAATAATAATTCCTTTGAGTAGGTCAAGAACACTTACTCTTTTACCCTGCTCAATAAACATTTTTGAACCTTCCATTCTCCATGCTTTTTCACTAATGAGCACACTGTCATCCAAGCTTAAAAAGTCATTTGCAATTTGGTCAGCTACGACATAGCTGGACATTACTTTGGTCATGCTTGCTGGCTCGATTGGAGCATCTTCATTAAAGCTCGCGATAACTGTATTTGTATTAGGCTCTATTAAAATATAGCTTTTTAGGTCAAGAGTTGGAGTATTTGGAATGAAAGACTGGGCGAAAGACTCAATAGAAATCAAACCAAATAATAAGAACAATAATTTTTTCATAATCCTAACTCCCTTGCTAGATTGTAAACCACCATTGCATAAAAGTGACTGTAATTATATTTTGTAATTGCAACAAAATTTTCTGTACCGATAAAATATGAATTACTTTTTTTATTAATTTTGATCTTTTTTCCTGCCATTAGTTCATCTTTATCTTTTATGTCATTCAATTTCATCAACTCTGAAAGTCTCACATCGTTATCTAAAGCTATTTGAGATAAGGTATCTCCATTTTGAATCTCATAGAAAATATCATCTCCTTGCTCTAGCTTTACTGGAATAAACTTACCATCAAGATTATAGGGCTTTCTGACATTGTTATGATCTATTTTTAGAACTATGTCAGCCTCTGCATTCCATCCATGGATGCTCAAATAATTTGCAATACTTCCGATAGCATCTTCTTTAGAACCAAAAAGGTCTGCATAACTATCTCCATCATAATCAATAGCATATGCCAAGTATGAGGATGAAATAAATTGCCCATACCCCATAGCTCCAGCATAAGAACCTTTCACACTGTAAATATCAAGATTATTTTCTCTCGTAAGTATGAAAAATTTAATTAGCTCATTCCTAAAGAATTCTGCTCTCCTAGGGTAATCAAAGCCTAGTGTTGTGAGAGAGTCTAATACTCTATCCTTGCCTTGAATATTCCCGTATCTTGTTTCAACACCCAAGATTGCAGTAATAATTTCTTTTGGAACTCCAAACTCTTCCTCAGCTTTCTTAAGAGTTGGCAGGTTGTCCTCAATAAATTTTTTACCATTTTTTATTCTTTTCTCTTCAATAAATATGTTTCTATATGCATCCCATGTAATGGTAAATTCAGCTGGAGTTGAAATCCTATCAATAATCGTTTGCTGTTTTTTAGCATTTTTTAAAACTTCCAGGACTTCCTTCTCATCGAAACCATAAGAGTTGACCAGCTCATTTACAACAAAATCTGCTCTTGGATGAACAGAGTAATCAGATTGAATAAAATTAAATTGAATTAATAATGTAACAAAAAAAAGTTTTTTCACCTTGGTACCAATTTTTTATGAGATGCCATAGATATTATTATGCCAAATGCTATATAAAAAGAAATTAAAGATGAGCCTCCTTGGCTAATTAGTGGCAAAGGCATCCCAACAACAGGTAAAAGCCCAATAACCATTCCAATATTAATGAATAGTGTTGATATAAAAACTAGAGATAGCCCTCCAATAACAAGTCTGCAGAATCTATCTCTTGCATTTATTGATAAATAGAAGCATCTAATAAAAATAAAAAAATATAAACTTATTAATATTGTTAATCCAATTAAGCCAAATTCTTCAGCGATAACTGCAAATATAAAATCTGTCTCTGTTTCAGGAAGAAAATTCAGATGAGATTGAGTGCCTTCTCCAAAGCCTTTCCCAAAAATACCTCCTGATCCGATGGCAATCTTTGATTGTGTGATATTCCATGCAGATCCAAAAGGGTCAAGATCTGGATTAAACAATGTCGCAATTCTTTGTCTTTGGAAAGGTTCTAAAAAGTTATTCCATAAAAACGGAAGTGAAATGACAAATATGGCAAGTGCAGAACCGATGAATGTCCAGCTTAGGCCAGCTAAAAATAATACATACAATCCAGAAAGAAGTATTACGATTGCAGTACCCAAATCAGGCTGAGACGAGACAATTAGAAAAACTACAAAAATTAAAAAGATTGTTAAAAATGTATTCTTCAAGTTAATGGGTAACTTAACCCCATAAAGATAGGATGCAATAAATATTGGTAGAAAAATCTTACATAATTCTGAAGGTTGAAGTGTTACAAAACCAAAGCTTATCCATCTATTTGCACCATTAATCTCTGGTCCAAAAAAGATTGCAACAAATACTAAGATAATGCTAATAAGCAGAAAAAATCCTGAATATGAGTAATAAATTTGAGGATCTGGTTGGCTAAGTACGATCATTAAGATTAAGCCAAAAAAAACAAAGATTGATTGTTTAATTAAAACAGCTGCATTCCCATCTGATGCGCTATAAAGAAAGAAAAGTCCTAGTATAGATAGCAGAGTAATAGAAATTATTAGATAAGGATCATAGTAAATAGAAAATTTTTTAAAGTCTAAATATCTCATTCTTGAATCAAAGAATTTAATACTGAAATTGCAACTGGCCCAGCAACAGATCCGCCGCTTTCTCCATTCTCAACAACAACACTAACAGCATATCTAGGATTTGGCATTGGTCCAAAAGCAATAATAAGTGCATGATCTCTTAAACTATCATCAAGTCTTGTCTCAGAATATTGTTCTCTGTTATCTCCAGATACTAATTCAGCAGTCCCCGTTTTGGCTGCGACAATATAGTTCTTTCTTTCTCTCAATCTTCTTGCTGTTCCAGTGTTCCCCTCTATTACATTAACCATAGACTCATGAAGTTTAAACCAGTCATCATTTGAGAATTTATTGAATTCAATGCTTTTTTCACTTTTAACTAAATCTTTTTTAAGAGACAAATCAAAAAATTTTCCTTTGTTAGCCACTATGTATGCATATTTGGCTAACTGAATTGGAGTTGAAACTAAATAACCTTGCCCAACTCCCATATTTACAGTATCACCTTTAAACCAACCAAAGTTATGCTTATTCATTTTCCATGACGGCTCAGGGACAAAAACTTTATCTTCTTCAAAACAATCAATACATGCTTTATCACCAAAACCTAAAGAAGATAAGTGTTTTTTGAGTTGATTGATATCAGATCTATATGCCAAATCAAAAAAATAGGTATTCGAGCTTTGGGTTATGGCTTTGAATAAATTTGTGTCGCCATGCCCTCCTTCTTTCCAATCTCTATAAATCCTTCCATCCTCTGGTAATGTAAAAAACCCCTCATTAAAGATTGAGAAATTCCAATCAATCAATCCCTCTTCGATACCGTACATTGCAATAGCGGGTTTTATTGATGAGGCAGGTGGATATCTCCCTTTGAGCGCTCTGTTAAAAAATGGTTTTTCCTCACTTAATAAAAGCTCATCAAAATCTTTTTGTAAGATGCCATTTGCTAATTGATTTGTTGGAAAGGTTGGTGAACTGAAGAGTGTAACTATTGAGCCATCTTTAATATCTATTGCTACTACTGCTCCTTTTCTATTATTAAAAGCTTTATGCGCTGCTTGGTGAGACTTTAAATCAAGGCTTGTGTACAAATTATTGCCTACTTTTGGCTCTGAAGAAATTTTCTCGTCCAAGGTTCTTCCTCTTGCATCGACCTCTCTAAGGTTATTACCAAATTTTCCCGTTAAAATATCCTCATAAGTGAATTCCAAGCCTGTTTTCCCAATAATTAATTGATTTGTATAAGTGAAGTTAATTTTCTTATTTAAACTTCTTTTTTCATAAATCTCATCGAGCTCATCGTCATTTGGTCTTCCAACATAACCAATTGAGTGCGAGAAGATCTCAGGATATAAATAATTACGTAAATACCTTTTCCCAACATAGGCATTTTCAAACATATGGCTCCTTACCAGAAATTTTGCCTTGTCTTCGTCGGAAATAGATTGCTTCAAGGTTAATTCTTTATTTAATGTCTTTGCTTTTTTAAATTGTGATAAAAATACTTTCTTATCCTCTTCATCTATTTCTAAAAAAGAAGAGAGTTTTAATAGAAAATCATCTGGATCATCAATAAAAAAAGGTTTAGTAATCAAATCAAAAGTTGGGATGTTATTTACTAATATTTCCCCGTTTCTGTCAAAAATAATTCCTCTTAAGGGCTGAACTGATATCTCCTCATTTTTATTGTTTTCAGCCGCAATTTCGTATTCAGAATAATTTGAGATTTGTAAATTAAATATCTGATAATAAAAAACTACTCCCAGAATGCCAAAAGTGACATAGAGAAAAATAAGTCTTTTATTAAAGCTTATTTTTTCTTTGTAGGTTTCATTTATTTCTGTCATTTGTGGTAAGACTTGTTTTGTATAATTGTTATAGACCTATAGAGCTGCTCAATAAGTAAAATCTTAAATAATTTATGAGGAAAAGTTAATGCAGAAAATGAAATTACATGATCTGATTTTGCAAGAAATGACTCACTCAACCCATAAGATCCTCCGATAATAAGGCTACAGCTTTTTCCTGAGCTTAAGAATGTTTGAGTAAGGTCTGCAAATTGCAAACTATCTAGCTGTTTGCCTTTCCTATCAAAGGAAATTATTAATGAATTTGGCTTAATCCTTTTTAAGATATTCTTTTCTTCATTAATTTGAACTTCTTTTATGCTTAAGTTTCTTCCTTGAGCAGGTTTAATATTTTGTATAGTTATGTTGGCGAATGACGAAATCTGTTTTAAATAAAATTTTAAAGTCTCGTCCTCCCATTTGGTAAGCTTATTAGATATTGATATAACTTCTAATTTCATAAATTAGAATTTAAAGTGGCGTCCTCATACCCCCATAGTGTTTCTAAATCATAGTAAACGCGAGTCTCATTATTCATTATATTTATTACTAGGTCTTCGCAATCAATTAAGATCCAGTCTGAAGTATCCTGCCCCTCAACTCCTAGAACTAAAATATTATTACTTTTAAGATCTTCAACAACTCTATCTGATAGTGCTTTTGCATGCCTTGATGAAGTGGCTGATGCAATAATCATTTCATCTGCAAAGGAAGAAATCTTCTTCAAATCGATGCATACAATGTCTTTAGCTTTTAATTCCTCAAGGGAGTTTATGCAGAGTTTTTTTAATGAAGTTTTTGCCAAGTTGTTTTTGCTTTTAATTCATTAAGTATATGATAAAAAAAGATATTATTATTAATTAATTATGCAAAAATATTTGTCGGAAAATCTTGTTGATATATTCTTCCTTCTTGGAATCAGCTCAGTTGTAATTTTAGTAATAAGCGCTCTTTCGATCGGCTACTTTATAAAAAAAATACCACATGACTATTTTTTAGATGATAAGAGAGGTATATCTGAATACAAGAATAAGAATCCTATTTTTTGGATAATTACATTAGCATTAAAGAATATCATTGGTTATTGCTTGATTATGGGTGGTATTTTAATGCTTGTGCTTCCTGGCCAAGGATTGCTGACGATTTTGGTTGGGCTTATGTTGAGTGACTATCCAGGAAAATTTAAGTTGGAAAAAAGAATTATTAAAACAAACCTGGTTTTAAAAACAATAAATTGGTACAGAACCAAATCAAATATTCCGCCATTAATCTTTAAATAATTCTTTTATTAGAGCTATCTCAAGGTGTATTATTCGACTTATTAATTTATAAAAACTTTATCGGTGGAGGAGTAAAGATGTCAGTAACAAATACAAAATGGGTTTTAAAAGAAAGGCCTCAAGGTCTTGTTAAAAATGAGAATTTTGAGCTTATAAAAGAAGAACTAAGAGATATTCAGGATGGTGAAGTCCTTATAGAAAATCAATATTTATCTTTTGATCCAACACAAAGAATGTGGTTAACAGATTTACCTGGATATCTTCCTCCGGTTCAAATTGATGAAGTTGTAAGATCAGGTGGAATTGGGAAGATTGTTGAATCAAAAAATGAGAATTTTTCCGAAGGCGATTTAGTAAGCGGCATGGTTGGATGGCAGACCCATCACATTCCTTCAGAAAACGACTTAAAAACAATGCGTAAAGTTCCCGATGTTCTTCCAATACCGTCTATGTTGAATATTTTTGGAACTACTGGAATTACTGCTTATTTTGGCTTACTAGATATTGGCAATCCTCAGCCAGGTGAGACTGTTGTTGTCTCCGGAGCAGCCGGAGCTACAGGAGCGATGGTATGTCAGATTGCAAAAATCAAGGGATGTCATGTAATT
>LUMR01000188.1_pt1 | contig 17118 bp, 14 predicted proteins | sample 730041 | NCBI WGS metagenome assembly LUMR01 (sample SAMN03860258, study PRJNA289734) | marine metagenome | biome: seawater column; feature: ocean; material: water; isolation source: Red Sea water column Station 12 - depth 10m | place: Saudi Arabia: Red Sea | collected 2011-10-15 | depth 10 m | reverse complement strand
AAGTTGTTTTTGCACTCTTGCTAGATTTATGCGCTTAACTCGGCACGATTCAGCGCACAATGAGACCAAAGATAGTCCATGGCCCTAATCAGTTGGTCTATCTCTTTTGGACCATGAACAGGTGAGGGAGTGAACCTTAGTCGTTCTGTGCCTCTAGGCACTGTTGGGTAATTTATTGGTTGAACATAGATGCCAAAATCTGAAAGAAGCATATCAGATAGTTTTTTAGTATGGACAGGATCTCCTACTACAACAGGAACAATGTGGCTTCCGTGATCAATTAAGGGAAGACCAAGAGATTTTAACCTCGTTTTTAAAATCTTTGCTTGTAATTGATGTTGATCTCGCAACGATTGGTTTCTTTTCAAAAATGAAACGGAAGCGGCCGCTCCAGCCGCAATCGCTGGTGGCAAAGATGTTGTAAAAATAAAGCCTGGAGCATATGATCTAAGCGCGTCACAGAGTTTTTCGGATGATGCTATATATCCCCCCATCACCCCAAAGGCTTTTGCTAGCGTTCCGTTGATAATATCAATACGCGGCAATAAATTATCTCGTTCTGCTATTCCTGCGCCAGTGCTTCCGTACATGCCTACCGCGTGTACCTCATCGAGGTATGTTAACGCTCCAAATTCCTCCGCTAAGTCACATATTGCGTTGATTGGAGCAAAGTCGCCATCCATGGAATATATTGACTCAAAGGCTATAAGCTTAGGTGCTTTTACATCATCTTCTGTCAAAAGTTGCCGCAAGTGATTTACATCGTTATGACGGAAAATTCTTTTTTCTCCTCCATTACGTCTAATTCCTTCGATCATCGAGGCGTGATTCAACTCGTCAGAATAGATAATCAAACCTGGAAAAAGTCTTGTTAAAGTTGAAAGCGCTGCATCATTTGCTACGTAAGCGCTTGTGAAAAGAAGCGAAGCCTCTTTGCGATGTAGGCTTGCAAGCTCATTTTCAAGTTTCTTGTGGTAAACGGTTGTTCCCGATATATTCCTTGTCCCACCAGAGCCAGCTCCGACTTTTGTAAGTGCATCGCGCATAGCATCTAACACCACATCGCTTTGCCCCATCCCCAAATAATCATTACCACACCAAACAGTTACTGATTTCTCATGATTTTTTTCTGATAACCATCGAGCGCTTGGAAAATTTCCTTTATCACGCTCAATTTCTATAAAGAAGCGATATCTACCCTCCAAATGAAGTTTATTTAAAGCTATATCTAGGTTATTTTCATAAATATTTTTGGATATTTTATTATATTCAAAAAAATATATATGTAAACATTCTTAATCCTGTTGAAAAACATTGGATGTCTTGGCTAAAGGTTATTTATAACGGTAATTAGTGGTAAACATGAGGGAATCAATAGATGCTAGACGCCACTTTGTCGCGTATAGACAATGAAATAGATCAAAGTCTAAACAGATTATTTGATTTTCTAAAAATCAAGTCAATTTCGACTGACTCAAAATTTAAGCAAGATTGTGATAAGGCTGCAGATTGGTTGGTAGAAGACCTCAAATCTTTTGGTGCTAATGCTGAAAAACATAACACTGACGGGCACCCAATAGTTACGGGAAACTTAGGCCCTGATACTGGTCCACACGTCCTATTTTATGGGCATTATGATGTGCAGCCAGTAGATCCATTAGAATTATGGGATACTGATCCATTTGAGCCTACCTTGGAAAAAACTCCAAGTGGGCCAGTTATAAGAGGTCGTGGATCATCAGATGACAAAGGCCAGTTGATGACCTTTGTCGAAGCATGCCGAGCCTGGGTTTCAGAAAACGGATCTCTACCCTTTAAGGTCAGCTTTTTCTTTGAGGGAGAGGAAGAAAGTGGATCTCCAAGTTTAATTCCATTTATGGAAAAACATAAAAAGGAAATATCGTCAGATATCGTTCTAATTTGTGATACTGGTTTGTTTGATAATAAGGTTCCTGCCATTGTAACAAGGCTAAGAGGTATTCTGAAAGAAGAGATTGAGATTACGGGACCTGATAAAGATCTTCATTCAGGTTTGTATGGTGGCGTTGCTGCCAACCCAGCTAAAGCTTTAGTGAATGTTTTGTCTGCTTTGCACGATAAAAATGGAGCAGTTACAATACCAAATTTTTATGATGGTGTTGAAGAGTTACCTCAAAACATTAAAGATCAATGGGTAAGTTTGAAATTTAATCATAATCACTTCCTAAGTGAGGTTGGTTTGTCAACCCTTTCAGGAGAGTCAGATAGGTCTGCCCTTGAGAAGTTATGGTCTAGGCCAACTTGTGAAATTAATGGGATGAAATCTGGTTATATCGACGAGGGATTTAAAACGGTGCTCCCATCTCAAGCATCAGCAAAAATAAGTTTTAGATTAGTATCAAATCAAGATCCTATTAAAATAAGCAATTCATTTCGCGAAATGGTTAAAAGTTTAATACCTTCTGACTGTAAAGTTTCATTCGGTAATCGTGATGCGTCCAAAGCTAGCCAGATGAATACTTCATCACCTGAGTTCGAAAAAGCGAGACAAGCAATTTCTCAGGAATGGGACATTGAGGCAGCCTTTATTGGTAGCGGTGGATCAATTCCAATTGCTGGCTATTTTCAGGAAATTACAGGAGTTGATCCTATGCTGATAGGATTTTCAAAAGATGATGATCAAATTCACAGTCCAAATGAAAAATATGATCTTGAGAGTTTTCGAAAGGGTATTAGAAGTTGGGCGAGGGTCATAAACTCCTTTTCTGAGTTGCAAAATGTTTGATGATTTTAAACAGCTTAAAGCCAAGGTTAATGATACTGAAATTAACTTTAAAATCAGAAACATTCACAAATCATGTGAAAATGCGATTTTATTCCTTCATGGTTTTCCACAAACTCACGCAATGTGGGCAGGAATAGCAGATCAGTTTGCGGAGAATTACCCAATTATCTGTTCAGATTTACGTGGATATGGTGATTCAGAAAAACCTTTAGGTGTTGAAAATTTTACTTTCAGGCACATGGCTGAAGATCAATTGAGGTTAATGTCTCATTTGGGATTTGAAAAGTTTCATGTTGTTGGCCACGACCGGGGAGGTCGGGTAGCTCACAGAATGGCTCTAGACGAAACAGATAGATTAAAAACTGTTACTTTAATGGATATTGTCCCAACAAGGCTATTGCTTTCTGAGCTTACAACTCAGGTTGCCAAAAGCTATTATCATTGGTTATTTTTGGCTCAACCATCTCCTTTCCCAGAAAGATTGATCACTTCGGATCCTGACTACTTTTATGAGTCATGTCTTTTAGGTTGGGGAGCGGCAAACCTTGATGACTTTGATATTGAAAAACTTAGGGAGTATAGAAAATCTTGGGAAAACGCAGATACAATTCGAGCTATGTGTGATGATTATCGAGCGGCTATAGAATTTGATTGGAAGCATGATAATGAAGATCACAATCGGTGCCTTGATATTCCAACATGTTTAATGTGGGGAAAAGCAGGAGCGATGGCAAAGCACTATGATATTCCGGAGACTTGGAAAAAAAGTTTTACAAATATTCATCAGGCACCAATAGATGGAGGGCATTTTTTTCCTGATCAGTACCCGGAGGAAACTGTGGCTGCACTATCCTCGTTTATTGGCAACAAGCTCGATTAAAGCGTCGAAAGGGACATAGCCCCGAATTAGTTCATCTTTCATTACAAAAGTCGGAGTTCCACTTATTTTAAGTTTTTCAGCAAGATTTCTAGTATCTGCGATTATTCCCTTAACCTCGGGACTTTCCATGGCATCTTGAACTAGTTTTTTATCCAAATTTAAATTGTTAATTATTCGATCAAATGCTTTTGTGCTGGGTGCAGCTTTCATTTTAATCAAAATATCATGAACAACTTTATAAGCTTTGTCACCATGGGCGATCTTTACAGCCAACGCAAATTTCGACATTTTTAAAGAGTCTTCGCCAAGAATAGGAAATTCTTTGATTATGAATCGAATGTTTCCATCTGTGCTGAGTAGCTTTTCAACCTCACCATGTGCTTTTTTGCAATAACCACATTTGTAATCAATAAATTCAACAAGCGTAATATCCCCGTTGAGATTTCCACCAACGAATGAATAGCCATCTTCAAATATGGCTCTTTTGTAATTTTTGACTAATTCTAAGTCGGATTGTATTGCTGCTTGCTGTTCCTTTTGCCTAAGTACTTCAACGGCTTCCATTATTATTTCTGGGTTTTCAAGAATATAAAGTCTAATTTCATTCTGAAATAAAGCTCTCTCTTTGTCGCTCATTTTAGAAAGATCTAGAGCAAATGACTGAGACGCTAACAAAAGAAAAAAAGAAATTACTACTCTAAGCATGTGATAAACTTACTACCTCTAGCCGTTTATTTTAGTTTTCTTAGATTTTTGTTCAACTTGATGTGCTGGACAAACTTTCTCAAACCCTGTTTTGATGAAGTAAAGCAATTGTCGGATAGTGCAACCTGTTAAATTGAAATAAAAATATAAAATGAGAATTTGTTTTTAACTTTCTTGCTAACTTGAGCAGATTTATTCGAAACCACTTGTATTTAGAAAAATAAAGAAAGTAATCGCATGAAACATTCAGTGAGAGGAAACATAGACCCATTCATTGTTATGGATGTTATGGAAAAAGCTAGAAAGGCTGAAGAAAATGGCCGCAAAATTATTCATTTGGAGGTTGGTCAGCCTAGTACTGCAATACCTTTTGAAGCTTTAAGAAGAACTTCGCATATAATGGAACGTGACCCTCTTGGGTATACAGTGGCTCTAGGTTTGCCAGAATTAAGAAAAAAAATATCGGGGTTATATGGTCGTTGGTATAATGTAGATCTGGACCCTGCGCGAGTGGTCATTACATCGGGTTCATCGGGAGCTTTTATACTCTCTTTTATTTCTCTTTTTGATGTGGCTGCGAGGGTAGGAATAGGTGCTCCTGGGTATCCTAGTTATCGTCAAATTTTGAAGTCACTTGGGATGTTGCCGGTGGATATCAAAACTAGTTTGGAAAATAAGTTTCAACCTACGAAAAATGATATCTTGTCAAACAGCTTAGATGGTTTGCTTGTTGCATCACCTTCAAATCCATCTGGTACTATGCTAGATCAGAACGAACTCGCTGAGTTAATTGAAACTTCTAACTCTGTCGGAGCAAACTTTATTAGTGATGAAATATATCATGGTATCCAATATGACAAAAAAGCTGTTTCTGCTTTGGAAATTACCGACCAGTGTTATGTAATAAACTCTTTTTCAAAATTTTTTTCGATGACTGGATGGCGAGTTGGTTGGATGGTGGTTCCTGAAGATCACATAAGAGTGGTAGAACGTTTGGCACAAAATTTATTTATATGCCCGCCCCATATTTCGCAAGTTGCGGCTCTAGAGGCTTTATCATGTGAGAACGAACTATCGCAATATATTGAAATATATCGTAAAAACCGTCAAATCATTATGCATGAATTACCACAAATAGGGTTTCAAAATTTTGCTCCACCAGATGGAGCTTTTTATTTTTACGTAGATATCTCTAGATACAGCGATGACAGCTTATCGTTCTGCGATGATGTCTTGAAGGAAGTTGGGGTGGCGATCACCCCAGGCGTAGACTTTGATCCAGAAAGGGGCAATACCACAATTAGAATTTCTTATGCTAGATCGACTGATGAAATATCCGAGGGTATAAATAGGCTTGGTAATTTTATGAAAAAACGAGGGTATTTTTGATAAAACTTTTTCCTTCTTTTTTATTTTTGTTTTTAGCCACTCCCTTAATCTCAGAGGTTAGTTTTGCTAGATTAATCAAAGAAAACTCCTTTGCTAAAGATCGATTTTTCGGCGGCATTGAGATTAATCTACAACTCAGCCAGGGGGTACCTTATAAAATTTGGATGGACCGAGATCCGTTAAGTCTAATAATTGATTTCAACGTATTAAACTTTAATGGAATAGATCTGGAAAAAATAAACCAAAGCAAGAATATTAAATCGATTGAAATTAAAGAATTGGATACTGAATGGTCGAGGCTTTCATTTCATCTTGCAGATTATTGGGCGATCGAAAACACTGAGATGAGCATTAGTCCACAAGATAATAGCGCTTCACTCTCAATTTTTCTGAAATCGATATCTGAAGGAATTTTCAGTTTAACAGATAAACCAAACAAAGATTTTTCTAGAAATAAAATTTCTGCCCTTGAAAATAATGATTTTGTGGTAGTTTTAGACCCTGGACATGGCGGTAGAGATCCTGGAGCAGAAGCTGGGGGCTATCGGGAGTCAAGCCTTATGTTAGAATTAGCTGAGACGGTAAAAGAAAGTTTAATTCGAAATACTGATTTTAAAGTGGTTTTGACGAGAACAGAAGATAAGTTTCTTTCTCTTGAAGATAGAATAACAATTGCAAGTCAATCCGATGCAAATCTTTTTATTTCATTGCATGCTGATGCTGTGATCGAGGGGGAGGCAAGCGGAACAACTGTATATCTTTTAAGTGATAAGGCCACTGATAAAATGAGCGCCCAGTTAGCTTCAAGGCATGATAGATCAGAAATTTTGAGGGGTGTTGACCTCAGTGGTCTCGATAGTCAAGTTGCTTCTGTATTGCTGGATATGGCTAGACAAGAAACAAAACCAAGAAGTGAGGCTGTTGCTTCTTTTATTCTCAAAGTTTTCAAAGAAAAAATTACTGAGTTAAGTTCTCAACCATTACGATATGCAGCATTTTCTGTGCTGAAATCTCCAGATATTCCTTCAATTCTGATAGAGGCTGGTTTTATGTCTACCTCTTCTGATCTACAAAACCTTACTACGAAGAAATGGAGAAGAGAATTTGCAGACTCACTTACCGAAGCTATATCTCGCTGGCATGTGCGAGATAAAGAGAATAAGGTTTTACTGAGAGAATAGTTGAAGTTTTCTGTTTATTTACGCAAAAAGTTGTATCATGTATTTTTGACCATGAAAGATTTCATTTCTATAATTCAGAGGCTTAGGGTAAAGTTTGGTTAGACCCCTAATAAATATCATTGGATCGGTTTTTACCATCATAACTTTGGGTGCAATAGGCGTTGCCATAACTATTGGGGCAGTGTTTTGGATATATGGCCGTGATCTTCCCAGTCATGAATCTCTATCGCAATATAAACCGCCCACAATAAGTCGAATTTATTCGGTTGAGGGACAAATAATTGATGAGTTTGCTCGAGAGCGTAGGCTTTTTACGCCTGCTGGTGAAATCCCAAATTCAGTGAAAAATGCCTTCATTTCTGCAGAAGATAAAAATTTTTACTCTCATCCTGGATATGATGTTCGCGGTATAATATCTGCTATTGTCGACGCGGTCCGTTCAGGTGGACAAATAGTAAGGGGGGCGTCAACAATAACTCAACAAGTGATGAAGAACTTTTTGTTAGATGGGTCCCGTCAAGCTGAGCGAAAAATAAAGGAAATAATATTAGCGACACGTATAGAAAACACCCTTCCTAAGAATAAAATATTAGAGCTTTATTTGAATGAGATATTTTTAGGGCAAAATTCTTATGGTGTAACGGCTGCAGCTCAGACTTATTTTAATAAAACTTTGGACCAATTGGCTCCCCATGAAGCGGCATTTCTTGCAGCTCTGCCAAAAGCCCCTTCAAAATTTCATCCAGTGAGGAAAAAAGATCGTCTACTGGAGAGGAGAAACTATGTTCTCCGAGAAATGTGGCAGAATGGTTATCTCAATGAGATTGAATATAAATCTGAATTAAATATGCCTTTAAAATCTGTACAAAACGGTGATTTTACGTCTTTTAAATCTTCTCTCCCCCCGCGTGATTATTTTACAGATGAAATTCGCAGACAACTAAGTAGAAATTTTGGTGAAGAGGAATTTTTTACGTCCGGTATGACAGTCCGAGCAACTCTTGATCCAGAAATGCAGAGTGTTGCTGCTCTAGCGCTACAGAGAGCGCTGGAGACCTATGATCGACGGCAAGGTGTCTGGAGAGGAACTGGATTAAAATTAACGGACGATCAAATGGTGAGTTGGAGAAATGCACTGGCTGAACTTCCTTTGTCTCGTAAAATCAATTTAGATGGCCAATGGTTTCCAGCTGTTGTTTTGGGTTTCAAAGGCAACAGTGCTATTATAGGAATAGAGGGTGTTCCAGATGACCCCAGAGGTCACTATATTTCTTTCAAAGATGTTACTTGGGCTCATAAAAAAAGCGATAGCACAATCAATCCTCCAAAAGCAAAAAAAGCTCAAGATCTCTTGTCTTTGGGCGATGTTGTTTATGTAAGAGCATTACTTAATGAAAATAAAGAATTTGAGAGGTGGACACTTAGACAGATAAGTGAGGTCCAAGGGGCTTTTATGGCCATGGATGTCAACACCGGGCGCGTGCTTGCGATGCAAGGTGGGTTTGATTATGATCATTCGGTTTTTAATAGAGCTACACAAGCAGATCGTCAGCCGGGTTCAAGCTTTAAGCCTTTTGTTTATGCATCTGCATTAGACAGTAAGTACACCCCTGCAACCGTAGTAATAGATGCCCCAATTGAATTTAATACGCCGGAAGGTCTGTGGCGGCCAAAGAATGCTTCGAGTAAGTTTTATGGGCCAACACCACTTCGAACAGGTATTGAAAAATCAAGAAATTTAATGACGATAAGGGTTGCTCAAGATGTGGGTATGGAAACCATTGCGGATTATGCGGAACGTTTTGGTGTTTATAAAAATATGCGGCCTTATCTGGCTAATTCGTTGGGTGCAGAAGAAACTACACTTTACAAAATGGTTGCAGCATATGCGATGTTTGCGAATGGTGGAGAGCGAGTGGAACCAACTTTAGTTGACCGTATTCAAGATAGATACGGCAAAACTGTTTATAGGCATGACTTAAGAATATGTAATGAGTGTGAGAAAGATAATCTCTCAGCAGGTTTTGGGCCCGAAATAGTTTCGGATCGAGAAAGAATAATGGATGCTATCACAGCATATCAACTTACTTCTATGATGGAAGGGGTTGTTACTAGAGGTACCGCTTCTCGAACAGTAAAATTGCCAGTTCCCGCAGCAGGTAAAACTGGCACTACCAATGAAGCTAAAGATGTTTGGTTCGTGGGTTTTACTAGTAATATAGTCGCAGGTTGCTACATAGGCTTTGATATTCCTGCACCACTTGGGCGAGGAACAGGAGGCGGTAGTACGTGTGGTCCAGTATTTAACGAATTTATGCTAGCAGCTACCAAGAAATATGGGGGAGGTAATTTCAAGGTGCCAGATGGAGGGCAATTTATTAATCTGCATCGCCTTACGGGCGATCGGTTAGATCAAAATGCTGAAGGCGATTTTGTGGTTGCTGAATATTTTAGAGATGGAGAAGAACCGACTTTTGGTGATGCTGTTAATGGGGGGTTCGCGATGGGAAGCAATATCGACCTTTATTCTGAAGAGGATGTACAATTTATTGATACTACAAGCTCTGAAGGAGCAATAGTCACCTTTGGGGGAACGGCAAGCCTCGGAACTCTGACTTCAGGCGGCCTTTATTAAAGCGGGTACACTAAAATAAAGTAAAGAGAAACTTATGAGAGCAGATATAGAAAATTTGGTTACGTCTGTTGAAAAATCTTTAGAATTACTTCGGCAGAGAATGGATTGGGATACTGTCTCTCACCGTCTTGAAGAGTTTGACGCCCGTGTTGAAAACCCAAATCTCTGGGATAACCCGGAGGAGGCTCAGAAGTTGATGAGAGAGCGGCAGACATTATTAGATGCGATGGAGGGGCACAATCAAATCAGAGATGATCTATCATATAATATTGAGATGATCGCATTGGGTGAGGAAGAAGAGGACAGCGAGATAATTATTGAAGCTGAAAAAGCTATTAGTCTTTTGGCAAAAACTGCGGCATCTAAAGAGCTTGAAGCGCTTTTGAATGGTGAGGCTGACGCAAACGATACTTTTTTGGAAATTCATGCAGGTGCGGGTGGCACAGAAAGTTGCGACTGGGCTGCTATGTTGGCGCGTATGTATTTAAGATGGGCTCAAAAAACGGGCTATAACATAGATTTGCAGTCTGAAACTCCAGGGGAAGAAGCCGGTATTAAGTCTGTAACCTATAAAATTAGTGGCCATAATGCCTATGGTTGGTTGAAATCCGAGAGTGGCGTTCATAGACTTGTGCGAATTTCTCCTTTTGATAGCTCAGCAAAGAGGCACACTTCTTTTTGTTCAATTTGGGTGTATCCAGTTGTAGACGATAATATTGATATAGAAGTTAACCCAGCAGATATTCGAATTGACACTTTTCGTTCTTCAGGCGCTGGTGGGCAGCATGTCAACACAACCGACTCTGCAGTCAGAATAACGCACCATCCTACGGGAATTGTTGTTACAAGCTCAGAGAAATCCCAGCATCAAAATCGTGATATCGCAATGAAAGCTCTCAAATCGCGCCTGTACCAATTAGAATTAGATCGCAGAAGTGCTGCGGTTGTTGAGGCCCATGAAAATAAAGGTGATGCGGGCTGGGGTAATCAAATAAGATCCTATGTCTTGCAACCTTATCAAATGGTCAAAGATCTTAGAACCGGACATGAAACCTCTGATACAAAGGGAGTATTGGATGGTGATTTAGGCGATTTTATGGCCGCGACTTTGGCAATGAATGTTTCCGGAAAATCCAGAGCCGAAGCAAAAGATACTGATTAATCTAAGATTTTAACTTCAAATAAAAGATAAATTTTTGAAAACTGAGAAATCAATAACAGAACAAATTGAATTCAGGCTTGGGCAAATTCGTAAATGGAACCCCAAAGTAAATGCTATTGTATCACTACGAGAAGAAGATGAGATTTTGGAAGAGGCTTATTTCAAAGATAAGTTACCTTTAGAGGATCGAGGTGTTCTTCATGGTGAAATTATAGCAATAAAAGACTTGGCAAACGCAAAAGGTTTCAGAACCACACAAGGCTCACCAATTTTTGCCAAAGACGTCGCTTCGAAAGATGATTTAGTAGTTGCTAGAATAAGAGCCGCCGGTGCCATAATAATTGGGAAAACTAACACACCAGAGCTTGGATTGGGTAGTAACACGTTTAACCCAGTATTTGGAGTTACTAAAAATCCTTATAACTTAAGAAAATCGGCTGGAGGATCCTCAGGAGGAGCTGCAGTAGCTTTAGCTTGTGATATGCTTAGGTATGCTGATGGGTCCGATATGATGGGATCTCTTAGAAACCCTGCCGCTTGGAACAATATTTATGGAATGCGACCTACATGGGGCCTAGTGCCTAGTGAGCCCGGTGATGATGTATATCTACATAAACTATCCACAAGTGGGCCTATGGCAAAAAATCCAAGGGATTTGGCGACGTTATTGAAAGTTATGGCTGGAAAAGACGAACGCCAACCGAATGGAGTTCCTTTCTTTGAAGTTGATACCTCTTTAAGTTCTTCGTCATTGAAAGATATAAAAATAGCTTCTTTTATGCGATGGGATCTTCCCTTTGAGGACGGAATAAGAAATTTAACTGATCGGGCGTTGAAACGGTTTGAAGATCTTGGTGCGTCAGTAGAAGTTGTCAATTTGCCTATGTCTATGGAAAAGGTCTGGGAGGCATGGATAACTTTACGTTCTTGGTCAATTTCGAATTCGCTTTCTGAAGAATTTAAAGATTTGGAAAAACGTAAATTAATGAAAAAACCATTGCTCTGGGAGATAAATCGAGGTCTTTCGCTAAAAAGTGAAGATATAGTTCAAGCATCCAAAACCAGAAGTGAATGGTTTGAAAAAATGGCTTCTCTACTTAGTAAATATGATGGTGCCGTTTTGCCCTCAGCACAAGTGCAACCATTTGATATAGATAAAGAATACCCGGAAACAATTTCAAATTTTTCTTTAGATACATATCATAGATGGATGCAAGTTGTTGTCCCCGCTAGTTTGATTGGTCTTCCAGCGATTAGTCTTCCTGCTGGTTTTTGTGAAAATAATTTACCATTTGGAATTCAATTAATTGGAAAGCAGTTTTCTGATAATCACTTGTTGCAGATTGCCGAGTGTTGGCATAAAGCTACGAGCTTTCCAGAAAAATATCCACCGAGTTTAATTAATTAAAAAGATTGCATGCAGTAACTGAGGCAGATATCTGCAAAACAAAAATGAGGAGTTATTCGTGGTTAGAGCTTTAGTATGCCCGGGACAGGGGGCCCAGAGTATAGGAATGGGCAAATCCCTTGCAGAAGAATATTCTACAGCCAAAGCTGTATTTGAAGAAGTTGATGAAGCATTGGGCGAAAAACTGTCAAATTTAATTTGGGAGGGCGATATTGCGGACTTGACCCTAACTCAGAATGCTCAACCAGCTTTAATGGCAATGAGTTTGGCAGTGTTAAGAGGTTTAGAAAGCGAAGGTTTTGATCTATCCAGCTGTTCCTATTTAGCCGGCCATTCTTTAGGTGAATATTCCGCTCTTGCTATGAGTAAAGCGATTTCAGTTTCTGATGCAGCAAGATTACTGAAAGCCAGAGGTCTAGCGATGCAAGATGCTGTTCCTGTCGGCAAGGGGGCTATGGCTGCTATTCTAGGACTTAATTTTGATACTGTGCAATCTCTGACTAATTTAGCGCAAGCGCAAGCGCCAGGCATTTGTCAGGCTGCAAATGATAATGATCCATCGCAGGTTGTAATTTCTGGTGAAAAATCTGCTGTTGAGTTGGCAATTGCCTTCGCGAAGGAAGAGGGGGCAAAAAGGGCCATTATGCTTCCTGTAAGTGCACCATTTCATTGTGAACTGATGGCTCCTGCCGCTGAACAGATGAAAATTAAATTAGATTCCATAAAAATTGATACACCAATCGTTCCGATTGTATCGAACGTCAGTGCTGAAGCAATCTCAGATCCTGATACAATAAAAAAATTACTCGTAAGTCAGGTTACTGGATCTGTTCGCTGGCGTGAATCTATTTTGTGGATGGCAGCAAATGACGTGGACGAAATTTGGGAAGTAGGATCAGGTAAGGCTTTAAGTGGTATGATAAGACGCATTGATAAAGATATAAGCTTAAAGAATTTTTCTTCAGCTGAAGATATTAAATCAGCTGTATTTTAAATATAAGGACTCAATAAATGTTTGAACTTAAAGGTAAAAAAGCACTAATTACGGGTGCATCAGGTGGGATAGGTGGGGAAATAGCGAGAACGCTTCACAAAGCGGGTGCTGATATTGCAATTAGTGGTACTCGCCTAGAAAGTTTAAATTCTTTGGCCGAAGAAATAGGCTCAAACGTTCAAATTTTTCAATGTAACCTTAATGACCCTGTTGCTATTGATGACCTTTTGAAAACTGCTTCTGAGAAAATGGGTGGAATTGATATTTTGATCAACAATGCGGGTATAACTCGCGATAATCTATTTATGCGAATGTCAGATGAAGAGTGGCTGGATGTTTTGAATGTAAATTTAACGGCCACCATGAAACTCTGCAAAGGTATGATACGTGGAATGATGAAAAATAGGTGGGGATGGTATTACAGTAAATATAATTGCTCCAGGCTTTATTGAGACAGCTATGACTGATAAGTTAAACGATGATCAAAAAAGCAACATAATGGAACAAATTCCAGCAGGAAGAATGGGTATGGCAACTGAAATAGCATCTGCTGCACTATATCTAGCTAGCAATGAAGCAAGTTATGTAACTGGCGCCACACTTCACGTTAATGGTGGCATGGTCATGGTCTAACTGCTACACACAATTCGAGGATACTTTAAAATTTACTATTCTTTTTTAGTGCAAAACATTTGCTAATTTAAAATCTTATGTTATAGCGCTCGTGAAATATAAGTGTTTCGCTTTTTTCGTAGCAAATCAGCTTGCACTCTTTTGAATTTATAACCGCCCAACAGGGTCAAATCCTTAATAATTTTGAGGAAAAAATCGGGCTTCAGCCCAGCAGTATAAGGAAAAAACGATGAGCGATACCGCAGACCGCGTTAAAAAAATTGTTGTTGAACATTTAGGCGTTGATGAAGATAAAGTAGTCGATAACGCTTCATTTATTGATGATTTAGGTGCCGACAGCTTGGATACGGTTGAGTTAGTAATGGCTTTTGAAGAAGAGTTTGGAATTGAAATACCAGATGATGCTGCTGAAAACATACAAACATTTGGAGATGCTGTTAAGTTCATCGGAGATGCTGCTTAATTAAACAATCAGAATTCGAAAACCCTCGCTTTGGCGAGGGTTTTTTATTTGTTTCTTCATTATAAGCGAGCGGCACTTGCCCTAACGGGTTTTTACGCGCTATTAGCATACACATGAGCTAAAAAAGGGTATAAAATGCGTCGAGTAGTTATTACGGGTTTGGGATTAGTATCGCCCCTTGCTAGTGGGGTTGAAAAAAGTTGGTCGCGCATACTCAACGGGGATTCTGGTGCTAATTTAATAACCCGCTTTGACGCTGATCGCGTTGCAACAAAGTACGCTTGCGAAGTTCCTATCGGCGATGGTTCAGATGGAACTTTTAATGCTGATGATTGGATGGAACCAAAAGAAAGAAGAAAAGTAGACGATTTCATCTTGTATGGAATTGCAGCCTCTGAAATGGCAGTTAGGGATGCTGATTGGAGACCCTCCGATCAGACTAGTTTGCTTCGTACTGGCGTTATGATTGGTTCCGGTATTGGGGGTCTAAATTCGATAGCAGAAACTGCAGTAATGATAAAAGAACGTGGTCCAAGGCGAATATCACCTTTTTTTATACCAGGAGCACTAATTAATTTAATTTCTGGACAGGTCAGTATCCGCTTTGGTTTTAAAGGGCCTAATCACTCGGTTGTAACAGCTTGTTCAACTGGAGCTCACGCAATAGGTGATGCGGCGAGGCTTATAGCCTCAGATGACGCAGATGTTATGATTGCGGGGGGTGCTGAAGCTGCAATATCGGAAATAGGAATTGGTGGTTTCAATGCCTGTAAAGCATTATCGACCAAAAGAGCCGACGACCCAACAAAGGCATCTCGACCATATGATATAGACCGTGATGGTTTTGTGATGGGCGAGGGGGCAGGAATAGTCGTTCTAGAAGAATATGAACATGCCGTAAATCGAGGAGCTAAAATTTACGCTGAAGTTGCTGGATATGGATTATCAGGAGATGCCTACCATATAACAGCGCCGTCTGAAGATGGTGAGGGTGGAGAAAGGTCTATGATAGCGGCGCTTAAAAAGGCCAATATTAAACCGGAACAAATTGACTACATTAACGCTCATGGTACTTCAACAATGGCGGATGTTATTGAATTAGCTGCAGTTGAGAGAATGATGGGTGATGCGGCTGATAAATTGACGATGTCATCTACCAAGTCATCTACTGGTCATTTGTTAGGTGCTGCTGGAGCTATAGAAGCCATCTTTACGACTTTGGCAATTCGCGACCAAGTCGCTCCACCAACAATTAACTTGGATAAACCGGCCGTATCGACCCGGGTCGATCTGGCCGCGAACGAAAAGGTTTCAAGAGAAATTAACTTTGCTATCTCTAATTCCTTTGGCTTTGGGGGAACGAACGCAAGTTTACTTTTGGCGAAAGTATAAAATGTGGCGCAGCGCTGCATCAAACCTAATTTCTTTGCTAGTAGTGCTAATGCTATTGTTTGGTGGGCTGGGGCTAACAGCTAAGTCTTTTTATACCTCTGCTGGACCTTTGGAGACGCCTATATGTGTTCGGATCCCATCTGGTAGCTCATTTCGTACTATTTCAGAAGACTTGGAGAAAAAGGGTGCGTTACATTCGGCTTGGTTTTTTAGAGTAGGTGTCCGATATCAGGAAAAAGAAACTAAATTAAAAGCAGGTAGTTTTCTTATCCCCATTAATGCATCAATGCAGGATATCTCGAATATTGTCACAAAAGGTGGAGCAAATACCTGTGGAACAGAAATTGTCTATTCAGTGGGCATAGTCTCAACTACTATTCGCGTCCGTGAACTAAACCCTAAGACATCCCAGTTAGAGGAAAAGTATGTTTTTAAATCTAATGATCAACAGCCAAAGGCGTTTAATTCTTTTATTAATGATAAAAGCTCGCGACATCGAATGGTAGTAGCAGAAGGTGCCACATCTTGGCGTATAGTGCAGGCTTTAAATGAGATTTCTTACCTTGCTGGAGATATAAAAGAAACCCCACGAGAAGGGAGCTTAGCTCCGGACAGTTATGAATTTGGTCAAAAAGACTCTAGATTAACAATCTTAAAAAGAATGGAGGTAAAACAAGACAATGTTTTACAAGAGGCCTGGCAATCCAAAATGGATGGTTTACCTTTGAAAAGCCCAGAAGAGGCTTTGATTTTAGCTTCAATCATTGAAAAAGAGACAGGTCTTAAAAGTGAGCGGCGTGTTATTGCGAGTGTTTTTATTAATAGACTTAAAAAGGGCATGCCTCTTCAGACTGATCCAACAGTAATTTATGGAATTACTAAAGGTAGGGAAATACTAGGCCGAGGACTACGTCAAAGTGAGCTCCGTAAGGATACTCCATGGAATACTTATTTAAGAGGTGGGTTACCTCCTACTGCAATAGCGAATCCTGGTGCGGAAAGCATTTTTGCCGCTTTAAACCCGGACGATACTGAATTCCTATTTTTTGTTGCTGACGCTACTGGCGGTCATGCATTTTCCACTAATCTTACTGATCATAATAAAAATGTGGCGAAGTGGAGAGAATTTGAAAAAAATAATAACAACTAATATTATAATATAAACAGATAGGAACAAATGAAAACAACACTTGAATTTATCAAACTAACAATCGTAACCGTGAGTGGTGCTATTCCTATCCTGCTATTGACAGGCATTACCAGCTTTGCTTCAACAAATGATCTTTACAAAAAGAGTCTTGGAGTAGGTTGGGGAGACACAACCACCAAAGGTTGGAACAGTCAACCAGGTTGGACAGTGACTGGTGTCAGAGAAATGAAAGCATATGAAAAGAAAACAGGTACAATATTGTTTGACCTACAGAGCGAAGTCACAAGATATGGTGACACTGCTTTCTTTATTCAAGCCCCAGGGGATGAATGTTTTCAGAGACAGTCTGACTGCAATCGACC